>WBZS01000147.1_pt1 | contig 131353 bp, 120 predicted proteins | sample 5204201 | NCBI WGS metagenome assembly WBZS01 (sample SAMN12344357, study PRJNA552823) | activated sludge metagenome | biome: Activated sludge suspended growth; feature: Nitrification reactor; material: Wastewater; isolation source: activated sludge from nitrification reactor of wastewater... | reverse complement strand
CGGACGCGGTCAGGCAACAGATGGTCGTGTCGGGCAGATCCCATGGCCGCCACCGGGCAGTTCTCATGACCGCCAGCGGGCACCTACATGACCGTCACTGGGCAGTTTCTCGTGGCCGCCGACACTCCTTCTTCGCGGGCAGGTTAGAACCGCAACTGGGCCGACATCGGGTGCTGCAGAGTGTTGACTGGGCCTATGAACGAAGACGTACGAGAGCAGGCGGCTCGACGCCACGCCGAGAACGCGCAACGGTTCCTCGCGATCGCCGAAGGAGTCACCGACTGGAGTGCGCCGACACCGGTGAAGGAATGGACCGCTCGGGACGTGGTCGATCACTTGGTGACGTGGTTTCCGGGATTCTTGGCCGGTGGTTCGGACCTGACCATCCCGGCCGGCCCGGCCGTCGCGGGCGACCCGGTCGGAGCGTTTCGGCATCAGTCTTCGGCGGTCCAAGCGATCCTCGACGACCCCGCGACGACCAGGCGGGTGTTCGGCAGCACGATGTTCGGCGAACTGCCGTTGGCCCAGGTGATCGACCAGTTCTACTCGGCCGACGTCTTGATGCATCGGTGGGACCTGGCGAAGGCGTCGGGCCAGGATCCGGATCTCGACGAGGACGTGGTCAAGGCGATGCAGGCCGGCATGGCCGCGATGGGAGGAGCGTTGCGGGCCTCGGGCCAGTTCGGAGAGGAACAGCCCGTCGGCGCCGATGCCACCACGGTCGAGAAGTTCATCGCCTTCATCGGGCGCGATCCCTCGTGGGAGCCACCCCGATGAGGGGTCCTCGCCGAATCTTGATGGTGAGTGGTCGTCGCGGCTGGGCCGGTTCGGCAGCATCTCGATGAGCATCCGTCCCCGGATCCTCATGGTAGGTACGGGCAGCCGACGCGAGGAGGTACGGCACTGGCTTCTGCAGGTGGGTACGGAGCCGGTCGACCTCGGTGACGAGACGTCCGGGCTGGACGACACCGACTCTCGGCATGGGGTCGTGGCGTGGGTGGTCCTCGGATCCGAAGTGGGGGCCCCATCAGATCTCCCGTGCCTCGTCGTGACAGCGGAGACCACGCGCACAGACATGGTCGAATTCACGAGGGGTTTCAAGCACAAGGAAGACAACCCGGCACGTCAGCTCGGCGACGACCACGGGTCCGCGCGGTCATGGCCGAGAGGGAGCTACTAGGGAGTGACCTACTTCACGGCCCCGGCTGTGAGGCCCCCGACGATGTACTTCTGGAGCAAGAAGAACAGCGCCAGCATCGGCAGGGCAGCGAGGACGGCTCCTGCTGAAAACACCGGCCACAAGGTCGAGGTCTCCTCCGACACCATCGCGTACAGACCCACCGGCAAGGTCTGCAACTCCGGCGAGTTGAGGATGACCGAACTCAGCACGTACTCGTTGAACGTCGCGATGAAGCTCAAGAGCCCCACGACGGCCAGGATCGGTGCGACCAACCGCAGGATGATCGTGAAGAAGATCCGGGCATGCCCGGCGCCGTCGACCCTCGCCGCCTCGTCGAGCGAGATCGGAATCGTGTTGAAGAAGCCGTACATCAACCAGGTGTTCACCCCCAGCGCACCACCCAGGTACACCATGATCAGGGCCACTCGAGACCCGATCCCCAGCACGGGGAAGATCGATCCCAGCGTGATGAGCAACAAGAAGATGGCCACCATCGCTAACAACTGGGGGAACATCTGGACGAGCAGCAGACTCATCAAGCCCAATCGACGGCCACGGAATCGCATGCGTGAGAACGCGTACGCGGCCAGCGCACCCATGAAGACCGTCCCCAGCGACGTGAACACACCGATGAACAACGAGTTCACGAACCAGGCCCCGTACGGACGGGCCGGCAAGTTGAAGAGCCGGCCGAAATTGTCGAAGCTGAACGCCTGGAACAGTCGATTCGAGCCCGTGAGTGACCCGGACGGGTTCAGCGAACTCGACAAGACGTAGAGGATCGGGAATGCCGCGTAAGCGATAGCGATCCAGGCGAGCACGTGCTTGATCCCGATTCGCGAAATCCACTGACCGGGAGTCAGCTTCTTGGACCCTGGCAGTGAGGACGTAGCAGCCATCAGTTCAGATCCTCCAGCGCCTTCGTCTGACGGAAGCCGAGGTAGCTGACGAGGCCAACCACGACGAAGATGATGATCGCGAACGCGCTGGCCAGGCCGTAGTCGCGGCCCTGGCCGGTGGAGAACGCCACCTTGTAGACCATGGTGATCAACAAGTCGGTATGACCGACGTTGACTCCGGCTCCGGCATAGTCCGGGCCCCCTTTGGTCAGCATGTAGACGAGGTTGAAGTTGTTGAAGTTGAACGCGAACGAACTCACGAGCAAAGGGGCCAGCGGCACCATCAACAACGGCAGCTTGATGTAGCGGAAGATCTGCCAGGGTGACGCACCGTCGACGCGTGCCGCCTCCAGGGCATCGTCCGGAAGCGATTGGAGAGCGCCGGTGGCAACCAGGAACATGTACGGATAACCCAGCCAGAGATTCACCAGCAGGATCGAGATCTTGCCCCAGACCGGGTCCGTGAGCCAGGGGATGTTCGCTCCTGGCAGCAGGACGGCGTTGAGGAAGCCGAATTCCTGATTCATCAGGCCCGACCAGACCAGCGCGGACAGGAAGCCGGGGAAGGCGTACGGCAGGATCATCAGCGTCCGATAGAGCTTCAATCCCTTGATCCGCCGGTCGTTGAGCAGTATCGCCATCGCCAATCCCAGGGCGAACGTCGACAACACCGAGAGGAAGGCAAAGGCGAAAGTCCACAGGGTCACGCCGATCAACGGGCCCCGTATGGATGTGTCGCCGAAGGCTCGCTGGAAATTGAGGAATCCGACGTCGACTTTCCACCCAGGTTCGAGTCGCTTGCCGTCGCCGGTCACAAACGAGCCGGATCCCGAATCGTGGTAGACAGCCGCGCCGTCACGAGACGTAAAGGTGTCGGCACCCTTGTCGTACACCAGTGACGGCGTGTACCGGACGGCAAACGAGCCGAAATCGGTCTTCAGCACACCATCGCCGGGGTCGTTGCTGAAGGGGACAGCGAGCGCCTTCACTTCGGCACCGCGCGCGTTCAGCTCGCCCAGGTCGAGGACACGGAATCCAGGAGCACTCTTCACTGCCCCGAGCGAAGTGAATTCGACTCCCGTGACTTCCTTCAGCGGTTGGTCGTTCGTGCCGGCCATCGCCTCGCCGGTATCCGGGTCGGAAATGAGAAGATACAAGGGTGCGTTCGTCCCGTCCTTGACCGCAACCGCAGCGGGGTAGTTCGGCGATCCGGGGACCTGTTCCAGCGTGTTCCGCTGGATCGAGGCGATCGCATCGGACTTGGCCAGGATGTGCCCGTCGCCGTAGTTGGTGAACGCGATGTACACGCTGAACGCCACGACGAACAGTTGGAAGACGAGGAGAAATGCCACGCCCGGAGTCAGGTACTTGGCGGGCAAGAACCTGTTCGGCACGAGATAGATGACGTTCACAGCGATCGTCGCAACGACGATGACCCCGATCAGGAGCCAATCGGCCCGCGCAGCGAGCACGAGCACCGCGAAGATCGCGGCAGCATCGATCAGGCCGAGGAGGACGATCTTGACCGCCGTCGCGAGCAGACCGTCGGCGAACCGGTGGTTCGCGCGAGCTATTCGTGCCTCGCGCTCGACGACGGCAGAGTCGTTCCGATCAGTGTTCTGGCTCACTGGCGCCCCATCCTGTCATCGCTTCCCCATTCGCCTGGTTGTGCCAGAGACAGGCGGTCGGGCCCCAGCACACGGAGCCGACCGCTTGAGTTCTGGGAGCATCGGAGCCCGGTGCTCCCTGCCTCGAAACAGAGTCAATCAGGGGTTGCCTAGCCCGAGATCTTCTTCTGAATCGAGTCGACCGCGGTCTGCCAGACGGTGGCGGGATCGCCGCCTTCGCCCTTGATGATCGACACTTCCGCCTTGCCCCAATCGGCCCAGACGTTGTCCATGGCGGGGACGTTGGGCATCGGGATTCCAGCCACTCCGACCTTGCCGAATGCGGCCACGTCGGGATCGGACTGGGCGGCGGCGTACGCGGCCTTGTTCGCAGGTGCCCGCAGGCCGACCTTGAACAAGTCGGTCTGAACCTTCTCAGAACCGAGGTACTCGACCACGAGCTTGTTCGCTGCGACCGAGTTGGCCGACTTCGCGGACACGAACGCCCCCTGGGCGCCGACGAGCGGTGTTGCCGGCTGCCCACCGGCAGACGGGATCTCGCTGATCGCATACGCCACATTGGCCGTCTTGAACGCAGCCAGGTTCCAGGGGCCGGTGATCATGTACGGCGAGGCGCCCTTGCTGAACTGCTCCTTGGCGATGTCACCGGAGATGTTCAGGTTGACCAGGCCGTCCTTCGCCATCTGTGCCAATCCCGCGGCGAACTTGGCGCCGGCTTCGCCACCCATCGTGACCTTGGTGGGATCGACCGAACCGTCAGCCTTGATCGCGAAGACGGGGGCGCCGTACGACGCCTGGATCGGGTACATGTGGTACGGGTCGCCGTTGGTCGCATCCTGCTGCAGCAGGAGTGGGTACTGCGCCTTGCCCGCGGCGACCGCTGCCTTTCCGGTGGAGACCAGGTCATTCCACGACGTCGGCGCGTTCGGAGCAAGCGCGGTGTTGCGCACGAGCGCGATGTTCTCGATGGCGTACGGAACCCCGTACACCTTGCCGTCGTAGGTGAACGCCTTGACCGCCACGTCCTGGAAGTTCGCCTTCGTGGTCCCGAGTTCGACCGGTGCGATCACACCGTTCTGCACGAGCTTGCCCGTCCAGTCGTGGGCGCCGAAGATGATGTCGGGCCCCTGCCCGGTCGGAGCAGCAGTGATGAACTCGTCGCGGATCTTGGAGTTGTCCTTGACGACCACCTGGACGGTGACGCCGGTGTCCTTCTGGAATTGGTCAGCGAGGGTCTGCAGGACCGGCTGACGGTTGGCATCGGCCCAGATCACCAGGTTTCCGGAGAGTTTGGGTGCCGACGACGAGGGCGCGGTCGAGGCGCCGGTGGAGCCGGTCGACGAGCAACCGGCCAAGGCGAGCGCGGCGGCCGCGAGAACGGCACCGACGCGGGTCAAGGTCTTCATGGGGGTCCTTTCGAGATTCGGGGTGGATCTGCATTCGCAGTCAACACCCTGAGTCGGACGACACGCGCGCAACCGACGCCCAAAACCCCGTACGGATCGCAACTGTTATCCAGCTGTGACGTAATGAACGTTCCAATGTTGTCGGACCTTCGTCATGGGGACACGGACGATGAACGCCTCCAACACTGTAGATGCGCACTCGATGCGCAAAGAGACCCAATATGGGCGATTTCGCGCATCGAGTGTGCATCTACAGTGTTGGAGGCCGGCATCGACTGTCGAGCGGACCGATCTTGATGGCTATGCCGCCGGGACATCCCGGCGCCGGAAACCGATGACCCCAACGCCGACCAGGACCACCGTGATCGCCAGCAGCCATGCGACGGGGGCGATTCGGAAGTCCTCGGCCGGAAGTCGCGGTACGTGCATGAACGGCGAGATCTTCATGACCCAATCGGGGAGGCTGACCAGACCACCGAGTTCGCCCACGAAGACGAACGCGGCCAGCGCCGCGATCGCGAGGTACGACAACCGGGGCAGCCAGCCGTACAACGCCACCGCAATCCCGATGCACAGCCACACGGCGGGAAGAGGTACGAGGTACGTCGCCAGCACCTGTCCGAGGTCGCCCTTGGCCCCCGCGCCCGCCCAATGCGAGAGGGCGGTGAGCGTCAGCAGCGCGGCGCTGCCGATCGTGGCGATGAGCCCGTACGACGCGAGGAACGTGATCCTCGACGCCTTCGTGACCAGCACCGGCTCGGCGCGTTGCGCCGACTCCTCCGACCTCAGCCGCAGCGCCATCACCACGCCGAACACCGCAGCGGCAAGAGCCATGATCGCGGCATAGACGCTAGCCAGAACCTGTTCCAGGTTGCCGATCCCACCCATCTTGCGCAACATGTCCTCGGCTTCGGGGGTCAGCATCGCCCCGATCGAATGCTCGATGCTGCCCAGTGTGACGCCCAGCACCACGACCGCGATGATCCATCCGATCAGGTTCCCACGGGCAAGACGGAGGGCCAGTCCGTACGCCGTACCCAGCCGCCCGCGGTCCCGCCCGACCCGGTCGGCGAGGAGTCCGGCACCCAGATCACGCCGCGACAGCAGCGCGACGGCCGCCACCAGACAGACGGCGAAGAGGGCCAGAGGCAGGGCCAACGGCCACCACCGTTCGCCGTTGAACGCTCGGACCTGCTGCCCCCATCCCAGCGGCGACAACCAGACCAGGAACTCGGCGGCAGATCCCTGACGCACGTCGCCGATCATCCGCAGCAGGAAGGCGACGCCGAGACTGCCGAACGCGTACGCGCCACAGACTCCGTTGTTGGCGCTCAGTTGTACGGCGACCGCCGCCAGTCCGGTCCAAGCCAGACCGACACCAGCGACCGACAGCCCGAGGGCCCACGACCCTGCCCATGGGAAACCTCCCCAGCCACAGGTCAGGGCGGTCAGCACACCCGCGACGACCGAGACGATCCCAGCCAACAGGACGGCCGCGGACAGACCCGTCGAACGGCTGGCGGGGGTGGCGGCGAGCAGTTCGTACCGACCACTTTCCTCCTCCACCCGCGTATGCCGCCGCACGATCGCAATCACCAGGATCGCGATCGTCAAGAACGCCAACATCTGCAACTTGGCCGACCCGATCCCTCCGATCGAGGCGGGGTCGGTGATGTGCCCGTACATGGCCACCACCGACGTCGTCTGGTTCGCAATCGTGTTGGCCGCGACGCGCTGCGCTTCGTCGGTGTAGAGGTCGAGGGTCGCGATGGCGCTGTAGTACGTGAGCAAGGCAAGCGCCGCCAACGTCACGCTGATCATCACCCGGTCGCGACGCCAGGCCAGCCGAAGGAACTGCCCAACGCCAGTCATCGCGAGCCCACGCTGGTGTCATCGGCGGCACGGCGCGGCCGAGCGTCGAGAGTGACCGGTGCGGTCGAGTCGCCGGCGTGTTTGCCGTGGCCGGACTGGGGATCGACCGGCTGGGTGGCGCGGGTGTCGTATTTCTCCAGGAACAACTCCTCCAGGCTGACCGGTTGGCTGACCAACGCCTTGATGCCGTGCCGGCTGAGCTCCGCGACGGCCCTGTCGAGGCCGTCGGCCGGGACGCTGAAAGCGACCCGATCGTGCTCGACCCGCAGTCGTGAGACCCCAGGCAGGGCCAGCCCGTCGGTCGAAGCGAGTTCCGCTTCGACTCGCGTGGACCTCAGGTGGCGCATCTGCGACAGCGTTCCGGATTCGACGATCTCGCCCGCCGAGATGATGCTGATCCGGTCGCTGAGGGCCTCCACCTCACTCAGGATGTGACTCGACAGCAGGATCGTGCGCCCTTGGGCAGCGATTTCGCGGGCATAGGCGGCGAAGACCTGCTCCATGAGCGGGTCGAGGCCGCTGGTCGGTTCGTCGAGAAGATAGACCTCGACGTCGGAGGCGAGCGCGGCGATCAGGGCGACCTTCTGGCGGTTGCCCTTGGAGTAGGTACGGCACTTCTTGCGTGGGTCGAGGTCGAAGCGGTCGACCAAGTCCGCTCGTCGGCTCTCGTCGAGACCACCTCGCATCCGTCCGAGCAGATCGATCACTTCTCCGCCGGTCAGGTTGGGCCACAGAGCGACATCGCCTGGAACGTACGCGAGTCTCTGATGCAGCTGTGCGACGTCGGTCCAGGGGTCTGCCCCTAGCACGCGCGCTTCACCCGAATCCGCGCGGAGCAGCCCCAACAGAACCCTCAGCGTCGTCGACTTCCCGGCCCCGTTCGGCCCGAGGAACCCGTGGACTTCCCCTTGCTCGACCGTGAGATTCAACCCGTCGAGCGCTCGCGTCTTGCCGAACCTCTTGACGAGGTCACGTGTCTGGATCACCATGACCTGGATCATACGCTTGATTCGGTATCTTCGGAATCTTCAGGACGTTATGATGTAGGCGTGATCGCGAGAACGGCCAGGACATGACAGACGATCCGCGCGCTCTCACGGACGGACGCGATCCGGTGGGGGTCCAGGACTTCGTCGAGCACTTCGGGGCGTTCCTGGAGCAGTCGGGTATGCCGCCGCTTGCCTCGCGGGCCTTCGCGGCGATCCTCGCCGACGAGGACGGGAGGATGACGGCAGAACAGATTGGTACGGCTTTGGGCGCCAGTCCAGCGAGCGTGTCGACGGCGACGTCGTACCTCGCCCACGTCGGGCTGACCCGCCGGACCCGCGAACGCGGATCCCGCCGAATCGTGCACTCGTTGATCGCCGACGACTGGTACGAGGCCATGGCCACCAGGACTGACATCTACACCACGATGGAGCGGCTGGCTCGGCAGGGTGCCGGGGCTGTCGGGTCCGAGACTCCTGCCGGCCGGAGGTTGGCGCTCACCGCTGAGATGGCTGCGTTCCTGTTGCGGCAGATGACAGATTCCATGGCACTCTGGGAGGCTCACAAGGCCACCATGAAGGGAACTGCGACGTGACGGATGCGGGCCTCGCCACGTACTGCTACCGGCACCCCGATCGCGCCTCGGGCATCGTCTGCACGAGGTGCCGCCGACCGATCTGCCCCGAGTGCATGGTCGATGCGCCCGTCGGGTTCCAGTGCCCGGACTGCGCGCGGCAAGGGATTCGCGAGACGAGGCAGGGGGAATTAGCGTACGGCGGCCGCCTCTCCCGCGACCCGCGACTGACGACGTTCGCGCTCATCGCCGCCAACGTGCTGGTCTGGCTGGCGATCACTGCGACCGGCGGGGGCCGGAGCCGGTTGGTCGACGCGCTCGCGCTCATCCCCCGCGGAATCTGCATGTCTGCCGACGACTCCGGCAGTTACTACCCCGGTGCCACCCTCGAGCGGTGCGCGGCGATCCCCGGCGTCTGGGACGCCGGCGTCGCCCACGGCGCGGTCTGGCAAGTCGTGACGAGCGCGTTCACCCAGGTCGCCCTCCTCCATCTCGCGGTGAACATGGTGTCGCTGTACATCCTGGGCCCGCTGCTCGAGCGGGTGCTGGGGCGTGGGCGCTTCCTTGCGGTGTACGGCATTGCCGCCCTCGGCGGATCGGCTGTCGTCATGTGGCTGAGCGCACCGGATTCCCAGACCGTCGGCGCGTCTGGGGCACTGTTCGGCCTGATGGGCGCGGTATTCGTCGTCGCGATCAAGCATCGGGGCAATGTGCGTCAAGTGCTGTTGCTGCTCGGACTCAACGTCGTCATCACCGTGTTGAATCCGGACACGATCTCGTGGCAGGGACACCTCGGAGGACTCCTGGCCGGTGCAGCCGCGATGCTCGTGTTGATCGCGGCACCTCGGCAGCGCCGGGATGCGGTACAGGCAGCGGGTCTGGCCGGGCTCACCGCAGTGTTGGTCGGAGTGATCGCCATCCGGATCTTCATGCTGGCGTAGCCATTCGCAGACGCACCCGAAGGCCCATTCGCGACACAGTCATCTCACAGGATATGCACAAGTGGATTCCCTACCTTCTCCCGCGTAGGCAACGAAATTCAGTGGGAGTACGAACTATGAACTTCAACCCTTCGCGTTTCTCGACCGTGAGCCGCAGGGCCTTCGTGGCTGGCGCGTCGGCGGCAGCGATCCTGGGGGTGGCGGGGTGCACGAACGACAAGGCGGTGCTCGGTTCGTCGGGCGCGACCGGCACATCGTCGAAGGCCACCGCCGCCGGAACCAGTGCCTCTGCGGCAGCGAGCGGGGCCGCGGGGGGTGCCGTACCCGCATCGGCGAAAGCCGCGCTGTCTTTCACGTACGCCGCAGCTGACGGCGGAGGTCGGGTGCGGAACCCGTACATCGCTGTCTGGGCAGAGAATTCCAGCGGGAAACTGGTGAAGACCATCTCGTTGTGGCACCTGCAGGACAACGACCGGTGGTTGAACGAACTGTCGAAGTGGTACCAGGTGTCGGAAGGTGAGGAAGCCGGGTCGAGCGCGACGCGAGCGCCGGGGTCGTACTCGGTCTCGTGGGATCTCACCGATCTGAACGGAGCCAGGGTGACGGCGGGGTCGTACTACCTGTGCGTCGAGTCGGCGCGCGAGCACGGGTCGCATTCGCTGGTGCGCGAGCAGGTCACCCTCGGCGCCCAGGGTCTGGCCAAGGACCTCAGTGCCAACGGCGAGCTCAGCGCTGTCAAACTTACCTACACCGTCTGATGGCCGCCACGACGACCGCGGCGCCGGTGAGACCGGCGCGACTGCCACGCAAGCAGACTCCGCGCGCACTCGCCCATAAGTGGTCGCGCAATCTGCACTCGTGGACGTCGATGGTGTCGATGCTGCTCGTGCTGTTCTTCGCGGCGACCGGGCTGACGGCTAATCACGGATCGTGGGTCGGCACGCCACACACCCAGACCACGACGGGCACACTGCCGGCTACCGCCCATCAAGGCACGGAGTGGGACTTCCTGGCGGTGTCGGAGTACGTGCGCACCACGCAGGGCGTGACCGGTAACGTCACCGATCACGGAACCGACGGCACGCAGGGTCGGTTGACCTACCAGGGGCCGGGCACGGAGTCGAGTGTCTACTTCGACACGACAAGTGGGGACTACACCCTGACGACCACCTCGTACGGGGTGATCGGTCTCGTCAACGACCTCCACAAGGGACGTCACACCTCGTCGCTGTGGAATGCCGTGATCGACGTGTCTGCCGTGGTGCTCGTGCTCGTGTCACTCACTGGCCTGGTCTTGCAGTTGCTCATCGAGAGGCGGCGACGTACGGCGTTGGTTCTTCTCACCCTCGGCATCGTCGTAGCCGGTGCGTTGCTGTTCGTGTCGTCGAGGTGACGTTGCCGCGGAGGGTCGACAAGTAACCGTCGCCAAGGGTCCGACTTCAGCCGTCGTTGACAGCATCTGCGTACGCAAACTGCCCCCAGATCGGGGCCCGATCCGATTTGAACGTAACAAAGCTGCGTATGAAGGCAGATTCGGTACGCGCTTCCCCTGGTGGTCGGTCGCGGCCGACCGTGGTCAGACGTTGACCCCGGACCAGGCGGCAGATCCGGTCGAAGTCATCCACACCCGGTCGACTGTGACGATCAGGCAGGCGGCGCCGTACCTCTCGATGAGCCGAATTCCCTGTTCTGGCTCGAGAATCCCGACGATGGTCGCGAGGGCATCGGCGGTGGCGCAGGCGTCGGCGACGACGGTGGCCGACAGGGTACGGCTGGCCGGGCGGCCGGTTCGGGGGTCGCGGATGTGTTGTCCTCGGCGTGCGATGCCTGACGTTGCGAGACCTTGATTCGAGATCGGGACTCGCGCCAGGGGTGGGGCGTTGTCGTACGGAGTCCGTGGATCCTCGATCCGAACGGTCAATGATCCGCTCCCGAGGTGAGCGAGGTCTCCGCCGATGTTGACCACGACCCGGGTGGCGCCTGCGTCGTACGCGGCCCGAGCCGCGCGGTCCACGATGTAGCCCTTCGCAATGGCGTCGAGGTCGACGTACGGGGGGCGCCCCGGATCGAAGACCCCGTCGCTGGCCCGTCTCCAGCGCTCAGCTTCGTCCAGCACGTACGCCAGATCCCCCGACGGCATGAGGCAACCGGCGTTGTACCTCGCCAGTTCGGAGTCCGCGCGCCACCTCGACAAGACCTGATCGAGCCGATCGATCTCGGCGAGGCAGACCTGTTCGAACTGCCCTTCGCGGGTCTCAGGTTCGAAGGCCGTCGTCATGGCCGTTCCAAGGACCTGTTCGAACCACGCCACGAGTCAGAATCGTAACGACCGTCAACCCCTGATTCTGCTCGCCACCGAGCCTGATCACGGTCGACTTTCGCAGCGATCCGCCGGCGCCCCTGCCCTACAGTGAGGTCTTCCACACGAGGCATTGAGGAGCGCCGCATGGTCGACCTGGTGGGCCGGAGTTTCCTGAAGGAACTCGACTTCACACGCGAGGAGTGGACGTACCTGGTCGACCTCGCCGCCGAACTGAAGGCCGACAAGGCTGCCCGCCAGGAACGGCAGCGCCTGACCGGGTTGAACCTGGCCTTGATCTTCGAGAAGACCTCGACCCGTACGAGAGCGGCGTTCGAGGTGGCTGCGTACGACCAAGGGGCGCATGTGACGTACCTCGACCCGTCCGGGTCCCAGATCGGACACAAGGAGTCGGCCGCCGATACCGCGAGGGTGCTGGGGAGGATGTACGACGGCATCGAATATCGCGGCTCCGGCCAGGCGATCATCGAGGAGCTGGCTGCGCACGCCGGCGTGCCCGTCTGGAACGGACTGACCAACGAGTGGCACCCGACCCAGAGCCTCTGCGACGTACTCACGATGCGCGAGCACACCGGCAAGGACTGGCGCGACATCAGCTTCGCCTACGTGGGCGATAGTCGTTACAACACAGGCAATTCTCTGCTGGTGACGGCCGCGCTGTTGGGCATGGACGTACGGATCGTCGCTCCACCTCAGCTGCAGAACTGGCCGCATTTCGTACGGCTGGCGCGCGACCTCGCCGCGACTTCCGGGGCCCGGATCACGATCACCGACGACGTCTCTGTCGGCGTCGAGGGGGTGGACGTGGTCTACACCGACGTGTGGGTGTCGATGGGCGAGCCGAAGGAAGTGTGGCTCGAACGCATCCCGATGTTGAAGCCGTACCGAGTGACCCGAGAACTGCTCGACCGCACCGGCAACCCCGACGTGAAATTCATGCATTGTCTGCCCGCGTTCCACGACCTCAACACGTCTCTCGGCGCAGAGGTGCAACGGCTGAACGGGATCGACGACGGCTTGGAAGTGACCGACGAAGTGTTCGAGTCGAGCTCGTCGATCGTGTTCGACCAGGCCGAGAACCGACTCCATACGATCAAGGCCATCCTCGTCGCGACACTGGTCGGGGCGTGACGGTGACAGACGTCGACGTGGCGCCTGGTACGGCGGAGGTGCAGCGATGAAGGTGGTCTTTCTTTGCACGGGAAACATTTGTCGCTCGGCCATGGCCGAGCGAGTGTTCGCCCAGCATGCGGCTGATGCCGGGGTACCGGTGACCGTGACGTCGGCGGGAATCTCCGACGAGGAGCAGGGCAACGCCATCGACCGGCGGGCGCAGCGGGTGCTGAAATCGGCGGGGTACGACGCCGACCGCCACCGCGCCAGACAACTCACGCTGAGCGAGGCAAGGTCTGCCGACCTGATCGTCGCGATGGAGGGGCACCACCTGCGCTGGGCAAAGAGGTTGGCTCCCGGTGCGGACGTACGGCTGCTCACCTCGTTCGACCCGGCAGCCGCGGTGGGGTCTGGCGTGCCGGATCCGTGGTACGGGCCTGAATCCGGCTTCGTGACCACCCTCGCGTCGCTGGAGTCGGCGATGCCTGGCCTGCTCGACGAGGTACGGCGCCTCACCTGACCCGGTGGCCGCGTGTTCGGCGCTGTCCATGTGTCACCACGTCGGGGACCGAGGCGACCGCCGAACCCGCCACGACGTTCCGTCTGTCGCCGATCACGAACGCAGACTCGCGCCCCCAGATCAGGACGGTCACAACAGCGGAGCGAGCACCTTCAACACCGAGCGGAAGAGGCGAGTACGGAGACCGACGGCCTCACACTCGGCCAAGGTGATCGAGCGGCATTTCTCCAACGTGGCAGTGAAATCGGTGCTCATGTCCGAGATGCAACTCGTCTTCCACATCCAGACGGCGTTCTCCTGGTTCAGGTACAGGCTTCGGTAGTCGAAGTTGATCGTCCCTATGACGGCGTATTCGTCGTCGGCGACGACCGACTTCGCATGCATGAACCCCGGTTCGTACTCATAGATCTCCACCCCCGCCCGAATCAGGTCTTCGTAGTACGACCTGGCCACGGCGGCGACCACCGTCGAGTCGTTCGTACCCGGACACACGATTCTGACCCTGACCCCCGACCTCGCGGTGGCGATCATCACGTTCATCGTCTCCTCGTCGGTCACGAGGTACGGCGTGAAGATGTCGACCGTTCTTCGTGCCTGTGACAGCAGATGCCGGTACGCATTGGCGCCCACCGCCTCGTCGTCGAACGGAACGTCGTCGAACGGCACGACCACGCCTGGCGCGTCCCGTACCCCCACCTCTCCCGCTGGGCGAAACTCCTCGGGATCCAGATGTTCCGACGCCACGATGCCCCACACGGCGAGCGACATGGCGACGAACGGCCAAGCGCCGGGCCCCTCCAGCCGGATCACCGTGTCCTTCCAATGCCCGTACGGATGCTTCCGATTCACGTACTCGTCGGCAATGTTGATTCCGCCTGTGTACGCGATCTGCCCGTCGATCACCATCAGCTTGCGATGGTTCCGGTTGTTGTAACGCAGCGTGAGCCCGAGTCCGACCGGGTTTGAGGCGTGCACCCTGAGGCCCGCCGCTCGGGCGTCCTTCGCGAACCGCACGGGCAGCCGAAAAACCGAGCCGAGGTCGTCGTACACGAAGAACACCCGCACCCCGGATGCCGCCTTGCGTTCGAGCACCTCCATGAGTTCGTCCAGCATCGTGCCCTCGGCCACGATGAAGTACTCGACGAAGATGGAGTTCTTCGCGGCCTCGAGGTCCGCCAGCATCGCCGGCCACGCGTCGTCGCCGAGGGAGTAGTACGTGGTGGCCGTCTGGTCGTACGCCTCGTATCCGCTCGTCACTTCCAGGTACGTCGCCTGTCGCCTCGCGATCGGATCACCGTCCAGATCCGACGTGGCCGGCGTCGGACCCGCCGTGATCGCCAGGATTCTCCGTTCGCCGGCCGTGATCGCCAACAACCGTTCCCGTGTTCTCTGGATGGGTGCGCCGTACAACAAGTAGAAGGCGGCCCCGACGATCGGCAGGAGCAGGATCGGGATGGCCCAGGTGAGCTGGTAGACCGCCGGCACTTTCGAGTTGACGAGGTAGAGGATCGCGGCCAAGCCGAGTCCGAAATGGAGGCCGATCGCCCACCCCGAGTAGCGCGCGAACCAGGTCAGTCCGATGACCATGCCGCCGATCTGCACCAGGAAGGCGAACAGGATCAATCCGATCCGCCCCCACGTGGACACGAACCAACGGATGGCGTTTCTCGCCCCCGGCGCACGAACGCGCGGTTCGGTCGATCGCGCCGCGGAGAGCGACGGAGCCAAGCTCGGGTCGTTCACGACCCCAGTATGGGACCTGCGTTCCGCGCACTGTCGGTCGCGGATGGCAGAGTTGTCCCATGCAGATCCTCGTGGTCGACGACGACCAGGCCGTGCGCGACTCGTTGTCGCGGTCGTTGCAGTACTCCGGTTACGAAGTCGTGACCGCGAGCGATGGTGTGGAGGCGTTGGCGCGCCTGTCGTCGACGCGTCCCGACGCGGTGATCATGGACGTGATGATGCCCCGTCTGGACGGGCTCGAGACGACGCGGATGCTGCGTGCGAGCGGAAACGACGTACCGATCCTCGTCCTGACCGCCCGCGACGCCGTCAACGACCGGGTCGACGGGTTGGATGCCGGCGGCGACGACTACATGGCCAAGCCCTTCTCTCTGGACGAGTTGCTGGCGCGGCTGAGGGCATTGACCCGGCGGTCGCGGGGCAACGGTGACGAGGCGGGGGCGCCGACCGATGCCGAGCAACTGATCTTCGCTGATATGGCCCTCGACCCGCAGACCCGCGAGGTAACGCGAAACGGTCGCCGAATCTCCTTGACCCGCACGGAATTCGCCCTGCTGCAGACGTTCATGGAGCATCCCCGTCGAGTGCTCGAACGCGGCTGGCTGCTCAACGAGGTGTGGGGCTTCGATTTCCCCACGACCGCGAACTCGCTCGAGGTTTACATCGGCTATCTGCGTCGCAAGACCGAGCAAGACGGTGAACCTCGTCTGATCCACACGGTGCGAGGGATCGGCTACGTGCTTCGCGAGACTCCTCCGTGACCCAGACGTCACCCAATGCGGCGGGGTCCGTTTCACCTGATTCGGGTACGGCTCCCTCCGCATCGACCGCTGGTTCGGTCTCACCTGGTCACGTCCGAGGTGGCTCGGGTACGGCATGGTCGGGTACGGCATGGTCGGGCCTGGCTGGTTCGGGCTTAGATCTGTCGGGCCGGGGCGGATCAGCGGACGACGTCTCGACGGACCTGCCGACCGGAGTGCGGCCGTTGGCCGTACCCAGCCCCAAGAAGCCGCTGTTCCTCCCCTTGGAGGTGACCTGGCCCGAATGGTTGACCGGGCGGCCACGGGGCACCCTGCAGGAGCGCATCGTGCTGTTCACTGCGTTCGCCGTCGCCCTGGCGGTCGGGTTGACGGGTTTGGCCGTCTATCTGACGACCAGATGGTCGCTCTACGACCAGCTCGACACTGAGTTGCTCGGCGTCGCGACGGTGATGAGCGAGCGGGTGTCTCAGGACCTGTCGTCGAGCGGAGGTCTCAACGCAGACGCCCTGCGCGCGGCCAACGTCGTCATGATCCTCGTCAGGGCGAATCGCGACGAGGTTCACATTCCTGGGGAGTCGACGACCCTGCCGATCACGTCGAGAGAGATCACGATCGCCCGTACGGGGCAGGGCTTCTCGGCCCGGACCGGCGAGGCGAATACGGGAGAGCCGTACCGGATCGTGGCGGTTCCGCTGTCGGGCCAACCGGGGTACGCGCTGGTGCTGGGCCGCTCGCTCGAACCCACGATGGGCACGCTGCAGCAGATGTGGGTCGTGCTGGCGCTCGTGGCGTTGTTGGGAGTGGTGTCGGCGGCCCTGTCCGGGTATCTCGTCGCGCGGTCGTCGCTGGCGCCGATCCGGCGATTGACGGGTGCAGTCACCCGGATCACCGAAACCGACGAACTGGTGCCGATCGAGGCCGAGGGTGACACCGAACTGGCCGAGCTCACCCGCTCGTTCAACATGATGGTCCGCTCGCTCGCGTCGAGCCGAGAGCGGCAGCGGCGCCTGATCGCCGACGCGGGCCACGAGCTCCGTACCCCGCTGACCAGCCTCCGTACGAACATCGAGTTGCTGATCGCCGACGAGAAGTCAGGAATGCTGCCCGTGGGTGCTAGGTCCGACATCTTGCGCGACGTCGCCGCGGCACTGGGCGAGTTCACCAGCCTGGTGGGAGACCTCATGCAGTTGTCGCGCGAGGACAAGGTCGTCGCCGTACGTGAGCCGATCGACCTCCAGGACGTCGTCGCCAACGCCATCACGCGAGCGAAGCGGCGCGGGCCCGGCGTCTTCTTCGACGTCCAGCTCGCGCCGCACCCGATCGAGGGAGCTCCAGACATCCTCGAACGCGCGTTCACGAATCTCCTCGACAACGCGGTCAAGTTCTCCCCCGACGGGTCGGTGATCACCGTCCGCATGGCCGACGGCACAGTGACGGTCGCCGACGAAGGTCCGGGCATCGCCGACGAGGATCTACCTCACATCTTCGATCGCTTCTATCGTTCGGATCTTTCTCGCAACACGCCGGGTACGGGGTTGGGTCTGTCCATCGTCGCCCACACCATCAACTCCCACGGCGGCTGGGTCACCGCCGCGGCCAACCCCGACGGCGGCGCACTGTTCACGGTCTGGCTTCCGCGGGTCGAGGAGACTTCGCCCCAGTCCTGAGTTGGCTGCGGCCACGACGCTGCAGTCGTACGGCTGACCTCCCCCGACTTCGGCGCCGCGCCCGCGCGTCGGACGCTGTGCCTCGTACCGCCGACAGGCTCTGGCGCATTGGCGACTGCCGAGCCGTACCCGTCGCTTCGGCTCCCGTGATAGAAGTGACCCATGCTTGCCGATGGACAAGCGTTCAACTATCCGAAAGGAGCGCGCATGTCGCAGACGTACAAGGTCGGCTACTTCATCGGAAGCCTCTCCTCGACCTCGATCAATCGCGAGCTCTCCAAGGCACTCATCAACGTCGCCCCCGACGACCTGGAGTTCTTCGAGATCCCGATCGGCAACCTGCCGCTCTACAGCCCCGACTACGACGCCGACTACCCGCCCGAGGCGATCGCCCTCAAGCAGGCCATCGCCGACTCCGACGCGGTCTTGTTCATCACGCCCGAGTACAACCGGTCGATCCCCGGAGCCATGAAGAACGCGATCGACTGGGCGTCGCGGCCGTGGGGTACGAACTCGTTCGACCACGTTCCTGCCGGCGTGATCGGCGCATCGCCCGGACCGTTGGGTACGGCACTGGGCCAGCACAGCCTGCGGGCCGTCCTGTCGTTCTGCAATGCCCGTCAGATGACCGCGCCTGAGGCGTACATCCGTTACTCCAAAGAAAAGTTCCCCGGCGATGGCCAGATCGGCGACGAAGAGACCAGGGCATTCCTGACCCGCTGGATGGCCGATTTCCGCGAGCATGTCGTCCGGGTCCTCACCGTCATCCCGCGCCGCTGAGCCGTACCCGCTACCTCGGCAGGTGAGTCGGCAAGGTCCGGCGAGGCCCACGCCTGGCCGGACCCGCCACCAGCGACAGCACCAGTCGTTCGACCCTGAATCGGTGTCCCCGGAATGGTTCGAGCAGCTCCTCTGCGGCAGCGTCGTCGAGGGCCTCGCCGGTGAACGCATAGCTGATCTGTTTTCCGGCGTGGTAGTCGCCGATGCTCCAGGCGTCGGCATCGCCCAAGGCTCGTTGCCGTACCTGTGCCGACGTCCACGGCCCCACCCCTGGCAACGAGCGGAGCGCGGCGTCAGGGTCGCCGGGCCAGTCGTCGAGGGCCAAGCGTTCGAGGGAGTGGCCCGCCCGCGCGCCGGCGAGTAACGCCCGGCTGCGTCGCGATTCGACGCCCGCTTTGAGGAACTCCCAGCTGGGTACGGCCAGCCATTGCTCAGCTGACAAGGGCAGGCGCATGCCGTGGGCCGGATGTCCCGGCTCCTGGGCAGGCCCTCCGGCGGCGTCGCCGAAGCGCAGGACCAACAATCGCTGGGCTCGGAACGCCTCCTTGCCGGTGACGACTTGCTCGATCGAGGCGGGGGCGAGCGCGTCGAGCAGGAGGTCGGTACGGCCGAGCCGCAGCCAGGCCCGACGCCGGTGCGCCTCTGCGACCAGGGGATGGTGACGCGGCTCGAATCCGTCGAGCATGTCGTGCTGTCCGAGCAGCCGGGGCGACTGGTCGACCAACCAGGAGGCGCCGGGCCCCCAGGCGTCGACCCGAACGTCGGCGTCGGCCCTCACGAGGTGCTGGAGTCCCGGCCCCTCGGGCGTTCTCACCGCTCGCCACCATCCCGTCGACGTCCGGCGCAGCGTGACGTCGCCCGTTCCACGCAGCAGCGGGACGAGTGACACGTCCAGCAGCCGCGCGGCGCCCGGAATCAGCCGGCCTTCCGCACGGCGCCAAGGGTCGGTCGTCACAGCGCGAGGGTACGGCAGGTCTGCGAGGCCGCGGCTGCGTGCCGCCGCGCTTCGGCCTGGGGGTTGAGGCCAGTTGCGTGCGCACACTGCCTCCAGAATCTGGTTTGAACGTTCCAATTTTGGTCGAGGTGCGACTGCGGGGCAGTTTCGGTACGCATCACCGGGAAGAGAGCACGTCAGCAGGCTCCTAGACTGCGCGCGTGACCGAGAACGCCGACATCGTGGGAGATGTGGCGAGGCTGCTGAGGGCGAGGGGCGAGAGGATGACTGCGGCGAGAACGTCGGTGGTCACCGCACTGGCCTCGTTGACCGGCCACCCGACGGTCGACGACATCGCTGTGGCGGTCGCGGCTCTCGATGCCGGTGTGCATCGCGCGACGGTGTATCGCACGCTCGAGGCACTGTGTGAGTTGGGTGTCGTGCAGCACATTCATCTGGGGCACGGCGCGACGGCCTACCACATCCCCCATCCAGCTCCACATCCGCACGCCCAATGTCGCGGCTGCGGACGCGTGATCGACCTGCCTCCCGACTCGCTGGCCGGTGTCGCGGCCACGCTCGATACCGGATCCGCCTTTCGTCTGGACGCGACGCACGTCGCGCTGTCCGGCACCTGCCATGCCTGCGGAAACACCTTGCCGTAGCTGCGGACGCCCCCTCGCCCGCGCCACTCTTGCGAATCAGTCGCAATAGTCGCGAGCCACGGAGGTCACGTGCACGTCCCTGACGGATTTCTCAACGCTCAGACGTCGATCGCTACGGCTGTCGTGGCCGCAGCGGGCGTCGGCGTCGCGCTGAAGAAGGCCCGGCGCGAACTCGGTGAGCGGACGGCCCCCCTGGCCGGGCTCGTTGCGACGTTCGTCTTCGCCGCCCAGATGCTCAATTTCCCAGTCGCAGCAGGAACATCGGGGCATCTCCTGGGCGGGGCCCTGGCCGCGGTCCTCGTCGGTCCCTGGACCGCCACCTTGTGCCTCACCGTCGTCCTGACGGTCCAAGCTCTGGTCTTCGCCGACGGCGGCATCACCGCCCTCGGGACGAACATCACGCTGATGGCCCTGGTCGGCGTCTGGGTCGGCTGGGGCGTGTTCTGTCTGATCCGACGCGTGGCACCCAAGACACGGAAAGGCATCACCGTCTCCGCCGCCGGCGGCGCCTTCGCCAGCGTGCCGGCCGCCGCGGTCGTTTTCGCGGGCTTGTTCGCGGTGGGGGGAGCCGTACCCATCTCGCCGCCCGTCCTGTTCGGTGCCATGGCGACGGTTCACGTGCTGATCGGGATCGGCGAGGCGCTGATCACGGCGCTGGTCGTCGGGGCCGTGATCAAGGTACGGCCGGACCTCGTGTACGGCGCCGCCCGCCTTCCCGCTCCTGCTCCCGAGGAGGTGTCGGCATGAACCGGCGCCTGTGGTGGATCGGACTCGGCATCGCGCTCTTCCTGGCCGGCGTCGTGAGCTTCTATGCATCTGCCTTCCCGGACGGTCTCGAACACGTCGCGGCCTCCCTCGGATTCGAGAACGCCGCCCACGAGCAGGCTGCGCCCCTGGCGGGATACACGGTCCAGGGGATCGCCAGCGACCGGCTCTCCGGCGGACTCGCCGGAGTCATCGGCTGCCTGGTCGTGCTCGGGATCAGCTACGGCGTATTCCGACTGGTCCCGGCGCGGAAGGCCACGTCCGGACACCCGCACACGTGACCCCGTTGGGCGGCTTCACCCCAGGTGCCTCGCTGCTGCACCGCCTTCCCAGCGAGGTGAAACTGGTCGCGCTGATCGGCTTCGTGTTCGCTGTCGTGGCTGCACCACGGGAGGTGGTCTGGCCGTACTTCGCCTTCCTCGCCGTCCTCGTGGGCCTCGCCGCCGTCGCCCGCCTCCGCCCGGTCGCGCTCCTGGCCGGCCTGAGGGTCGAACTGCCCTTCGTCGCCTTCGCCCTACTCATGCCGTTCGTCGCAGCAGGTGAACGGGTCGCGATCGGGGGCGTTGAGATGTCGCTGCCGGGCTTGTGGGCCGCGTGGGCGCTCCTCGCGAAAGGCACGCTGGGGGTCCTCGCCGCCCTGATCCTCGCGTCCACCACGGCGACCCCCGACGTCTTGGCAGGCCTGAGTCGTTTGCGGGTGCCCACGGGGCTCACCGAGATCATGGGCCTCATGATCCGGTACGGCGACGTGGTCACCGACCAGTGGCAGCGCATGTCGGTGGCGCGTACGGCACGAGGATTCAGCCCGCGGTCCCCGAGAGCCTGGCCAGCCTTGGCCTCGTCGGTCGGGACCTTGTTCGTTCGGTCGTACGAGCGCGGCGAGCGGGTGCACCTGGCGATGCTCTCCCGGGGTTACGCCGGGAGTATGCCCACGTCTGAGGCCCGTCGGCCTTCCGCCACGACCTGGCTGGTCAGCCTGTGCATGCCCGTGCTCGGCGCTTCAATCACCACTCTCGCCTGGATCCTTCGGTGATCTGGGCCCGGCGAACCACCCGACTCGGGGATTCTGCCGTACCCGCCCGGCCCGCGAACTCTGCCGTACCCACCGCCGCCCACGAACCCGCCACCACGCCGCCGGAGACCCTGGCGGTACGACACCTCTCCTACTCCTACCCCGACGGCACTGTTGCATTGAACGACGTGGATCTGTGTCTCCACCAGGGAGAACGGGTCGCTCTGCTGGGTCCGAACGGGGCCGGCAAGACGACCCTGGCCCTGCATCTCAACGGCATCCTGCGGGCGCAGACAGGGCAGATCACCGTGGCCGGGTTGCCGCTCGACGCTGCGACTCTGCCCCAAATCCGGCGGCGCGTCGGACTGGTGTTCCAAGACCCCGACGACCAACTGTTCATGCCGACGGTCGGCGAGGACGTGGCCTTCGGCCCGGCCAACCTGGGCCTGCGCGGCGACGAGCTGACACACCGCGTCGAACGGTCCTTGGCCACCGTCGGACTGCCGCACGCCTCCACCCGCGCCCCTTTTCACCTCTCGTTCGGTCAACGTCGACGAGTCGCGGTGGCGACGGTCTTGGCCATGGAACCCGACCTCCTGGTGCTCGACGAGCCGACCTCCAACCTCGACCCGTTCGCCCGTCGCGAGTTGGCCGAATTGCTCACCACCCTCGACGTGACGGTGCTCATGATCACGCACGATCTGCCGTACGCCCTCCAACTCTGCCCCCGCTCACTGGTGCTGTCTGGCGGCCGAATCGTCGCAGACGGGCCGACGCGCGAGATCCTGTCGAACGCGGACCTCCTGCGAGCCCATCGGCTGGAGTTGCCGTACGGCTTCGACCCCACGTACGAACCCTCGCCGGACCCTGCGGGGGATTCATGACGGCGCGCACTAGATTGGCCGGGTCTCACAGACCGACCAGGGAGGTGCGGGCATGTCCCGTCTCGATGTCGCGGGCAAGGCGACGCAGTTCACCGACTCGTTGCGCTCGCAACGCACGTTGCGAATCCTGGTCTGGATCCTCATCCCGATCGCCATCTGGACCATCGCCGCGCTGATCTGGCTGTGGCCGGGCAACGTCTCCGATCACATCCGGGACGACAACACGACGTTCGCGATCCCAGGCATGACGACTCCCAAGGGCACTGTGACGTCAGTCACCGAGATGAGCTGTGACGGCGTCGCCGGGTCGGCGAAGGGCGACCAGTCCCGCTGCGCGCGCCTCAAGGTCAAGGTCGACGAAGGGCCAGAGGCCGGACAGGAAGTCGATATCGCACTGACCGCGGCGGTCTATGCGTCGGGCGTCGACGTCGGTCAGGGGGTACGGCTCTACCGCACCCCGGTCGACGGTGCACCCGCGGCGTACCAGTTCGCGGACTTCCAGCGCACGACCCCCATGATCGCGCTGACGCTGCTGTTCGTCGGGGCGGTCGTCGCCGTGGCGCGATGGCGAGGCGCGATCGCGACGGTGGGGTTGTTCTTCGCCGGATGGGTGATGACCCAGTTCATGTTCCCGGCTCTGATCGAGGGCAAGGATCCTGTGCTCATCGGCTTGGTCGGGTCGACGGCGATCATGTTCGTGGTCCTGTACGCCGCCCACGGGATATCGGCCCGTACGACGACCGCCCTGATCGGAACGCTGTTCGGGCTGGTGCTCTCGGCCGTACTCGGCTGGGCCTTCACCAAGTGGGCCCACCTCACCGGTGTCGCGAGCGACGACGACTTCGTGCTGGCCGCATCGGCGCCGGATCTGAAACTCACGTCGGTGGTGATCTGTGGGGTCATCATCGCGGGATTGGGCGTCTTGAACGACGTGACGATCACGCAGGCGTCGGCGGTGTGGGAGCTCGCATCAGGCAAGGACACGCCTCGGCAGGTCTTCTCCAAAGCCATGCGGATCGGCCGCGACCACATCGCGTCCAGCGTGTACACGACGGCGTTCGCGTCGGCCGGCGCGATCCTGTCGGTGCTGCTCCTGCTGACGGTCTACCAGCGCCCGCTCTTCTCCAGCTTGCTCACCGAGCAGTTCGCCGGCGAGGTGGTCCGGACACTCGTCAGCTCCGTGGGACTCGTCCTCAGTGTGCCTGTGACCACCGCGATCGCCGTCGCGATCGTGCGGGGGTCCGGGAACGACAGACCGATCGACGCATTCGGCAGCAGCGCCGTGGCCTACGACGACGATGTCCTGGTCGACGTCGGCGACGACCGCGAATGACCACCGAGTCGCGGGTGGCGCGGAGGGCAGCGACTGGGCCTTTCGTCGAAGTCGAGACGGGGTACGGCGACTCTCCCTCGCCCGGTTTCGCTCGTCGCGGAGGACTGCCCGAGGCTGACGAGACGTTCGCGGGTACGGCGGTGGACCTCCCCGCGGCCCGCCGATCCATGGCGCCTGAGGTCCCCGAAACGCCAGAGGACGAGGTGACGACGTCCGACGCCGACGCCGAGGCGGAGCAGGGCGAGACCGGCGGCCATGCCGTACCCCCCAAGAAGCCGAAGCTGCGGCTGGTGTCGTTGGACGTGGTCAGGGGATTGCTGGTGATCTTCCTCCTGCTGGTGGACTCGTGGCTGGAACCGCCTGACTGGTTCGTGCATTCGCCCTGGGAAGGAATTCAGGTCACGGACTACGTGTTCCCGTCGTTCATGGTGGTGGCGGGAGCCGGGCTGGCGCTGGCCTCCCGCGGTGGGGTCAAGCCGTTCCGGCTGCTCAGGCGGGTGGTGATCCTGGTGGCCGTCGGCATCGCGTTCAACGCGGCGATGGACACGATCGACGGAATCCCGTTCGCCTGGGCCACCGTCAGGCTGCCCGGGGTCTTGCAACTGTTCGCGATCGCCTCGTTGGTCGTGACCCTGCTGCACTTCGCGTTCAAGAACTGGGGCGCCTGGGCGTTGGTGACCCTGCTGTTCGCGGCGACGTACGGCCTCTATCTCTGGGGCTTCACGATGGGCTGCCCCGACGCCGTGTTGAACACCGAGTGCAATCCATCAGCGGTGTGGGACGCCCGGATCTTCACCGAACCGCACATGATCTACGGGTCGTCGCTCGGGTACGACCCGGAAGGCGTCCCCAGCCTGATCGGTGCCCTGGCCAGCACGTCGATGGGCGCGGTAGTCGGGCACTTGATGCTGGCGGCCCGACGCGAATGGCGGGAGCGCGCCGTACCCCTGACCGGCTGGCGTGCCTGGCCGGGCTGGCGCCTGGCCGGCGTCTTCGCCCAGCGACGGGTGTTTCCGCTCGTCGTGGGCCTGGGGCTGGCCGCCGGCTACTACGCCCTCGGACAACTGGCCAGCGAAGTGATCCCGCCTATCAAGCGGATCTGGACGCCGACGTTCGCCCTGATGTCCGGCGCACCCGTGATGGCGGTGATGGTGGTCCTCCACGTCCTGCTCGATCGTGACCGCATCGGGATCGTGCAGAAGATGTGGACCTGGCCGCTGGTCGCCCTCGGGCGCAACGCGTTGCTGCTCTACTTCGGGTTCGAGTTGTTCTCGAACTGGTTGCGCCGCGCGCCCTGGCCCGGGGAAGACGCGACGATGGCCCAGCACATCGCGTCGTGGCTGCCCGTACCCGAGTACCTCAACTTCATGCTTCCCATGCTCGGGCTATGGCTCGTGCTGGCATCGGTTCTGCACCTGCTCAAGTGGTACGTACGGGCCTGACCGCTCCTCAGCCCCGTCGGAGGGTCTCTAGACGCCGTTGCGGTACGGCATCACCGCCGTCTGCGGGGCGCAGGACCCGTCAGGGCCCGACTTCCGGGGGTTTGGCGGCGGATTCGGAGCTGTGTCGGGGCACGAGCGTCACCGGGCCACCGTCGAACCCGGCTTCGATGCGACTGATCCGACAGAAGACAACCCCTTCGTAGTCGCCAGCTTCGTACGCCAGGCCCAACGATCCGTCTGGAAGTTCGGCGACCACCGAATACCCGGCCGCGCCGGCGTCGACGACGACCGGGTCACCCCACGTCACCCCGTCGTCGTCGGAGAGCCTCAACACCAGACGGCGCCTGTCTCGTTCGTCGTCCAGCAACGAGCAGACCAGCAGATCGCCCCACCGAGTGACGCCTCCGTTGCACGCCGGGTCGACGAGAGCGGGGTCCACCTCCGGCACCCCGAACGTCACTCCCCCGTCGACCGACCAGGCCCGTCGGCGCCTCGGCCGGGCCCGCGCATGCAACAGCACGCCGCCCGACGACGTCTCGACCACCTTGTTCTCGTCGCAGTCGGGCCCGATCCGGGCACCGAGTCGCCAGGATTCGCCGCCGTCGTCGGACCACCCGGCCACCGCCCAGTGCTGCGCCGAGTCACCCTCGCCCGTACGCATCACGAACGGTTGCACGAGCCGCCCAGCGAACTCCGTACCCCTCAACACGATCCCGTTGCCCGACGCGGCGAACATCCCCCGTACGTCCGCAGGCTTCAGCTCGCGAGTCAGATCCTGGTGAGTCCACGTCAGACCGTCGTCGGTCGACGACGCCAACCACAGGTCCAACCCGTCACCGTCGGGGCCCTCCTCGGCGGTGAAGAAGCTCCGCCCGACGCTCGACACGTACCAGCACCACGTCCTGCCCGACGCCGGATCGGCAATCAGCGAGGCATCCCCGTACCCACGTTCACTCTCGTGGGCGCGGAAGACTCGTACCTCTCCCCAGGTGAGCCCCCCGTCGTCCGACAGCCGATACACCAGGTCGATGGCGCCGGGCAGGTCACGCCAGTCCTCCCTGACGTCCCACATGCAGACGACCCGCCCGGTCGCGGTCACGGCCAGTGCCGGGATCCGGTAACACGTCCGAGCGCCGGCCAGGCCCGGCAGTGCCGTACCCGAACGCGCCAGCCACGTGACCTCCATCACCGACCGCCTTGCTTCGTCACCCACGTGACCTCCATCACGCACCGGCCACGGCGTCGGCGAACCAGCGAGTGATGGTCGAAGGGTGGGTGATCGCCGTACCCACCACCACCGCCCACGCTCCCCGCCTCATCGCTTCGGCTGCCTGCTCGACGGTGTGGATGCGGCCTTCGACGACGACTGGCCGCTCGGCCAGCGCCACGATCTCGTCGACGCACGGCCAGTCGGGTCCGTCGGTTTTCGGGCGCTCGCCGGAGTAGCCCACGAGTGTCGTACCGAGGAGGTCGGCCCCTGCGTCTTGCGCGGCCTCGGCGTCGCCGGCCGATCCGCAGTCGGCCATGACGAGGATGTCGGGGTACGCGCGTTTCAGTTCGGCGATCGTGTCGGCCAGGGTACGGCCGTCAGGCCTGGGCCGGCGGGTGCCGTCGAGCGCGACGATCTCGCAGCCGGTGGCTGCGACCTCGAGGCAGTCGGCCAGAGTCGGGGTGATGTAGACCCCGGTGTCGCCGACCTTCACCAGGCCGATGATCGGCACCGAGACGACCGAGCGCATCGCCCGGAGGTCGTCGAGACCCTTGCCCCGGATGGCGGCCGCTCCGCCGATGACCGCGGCTTGAGCTACCTGAGCCATCGTGGCCGGGTCGAGCATCGGCTCACCCGGATAGGCCTGGCACGACACGACAAGTCGTCCCTTGATCTGGTCCAACGCGGTCATCGTTTCTCCGTTTCGGTTGCGTCGAAGATGAGTCGGGCCGCACCGAGCAGGGCGGCGCTGGTTCCCAGGCGGGCAGGCACGACGGGTACGGCAGACAGCAGCGTCACGGTCTCCGCCCGGATGGTCTCCAGCAGTGGATCCCACCACAGCGGCCCGATCTCGGGGACTCCCCCGCCGATCACCACCAGGTCGGGGTCCACGACCGACATCACACCGGCGATCGCCCGCCCGAGCGCGGTGGCGGCGTCGGCCACGACCTGCCTCGCGCGCGGGTCGGCGTCCGCCCGGGCGACGACACCGCGGGTGTCCACGGCCTCTCCCACCATCTCCGAATACCGTCGCGCGATCGCCGGCCCGGCGGCGACGGCTTCCAGATGCCCGTACCGACCACATCCGCAGCGCAGTCCCTCGGCGCCGGGGGCGGGAATGTGACCCATCTCGCCGCCGTGGCCGTGGGCCCCCGACCACAACCGGCCGCCCAGCACCAGCCCGCCGCCGACACCCGTACCCACCGCAACGAGCAGCATCGACGACGCTCCGCGGCCGGCCCCGAGCCAGGCCTCACCCAAGGCATGGGCGTCGACGTCGTTGCAGACGGCGGTGGTCAGCCCCGTCCGTACCCCCACCCCTGCTCCGACTTCGGTGCCCACCCATCGCGTGAAGCTGTCCGTGGACGAGACGATCGTGCCCGTACCCGGCCCGACCACCCCTGCCGTACCGATCCCCACCCCGACGACCGCCTCGTCGCCGACCACGCGCGCGACCAGGCTGGCCACCCCGTCGAGCACGGCGGCCGGGCTGTCGAGGGCCGGCGTAGGGGCGACGAGGACCGGTCCGATCGACCCGTCGCTGCTGACCAGAGCCGCAGCCGACTTGGTACCGCCGACGTCGACCCCGACTGCCCAGGTCACGCGCTCAGTCCCACCTCGGCGAGAATCTCGTCGATGCGAGCGACGTCGGCGTCGGTGAGCGGTTCGAGGGGAGCTGGCATCGTCGCCGAGTCGATGATCCCGAGCCGGGCGCAGGCGACCTTGAACGCGCCGATTCCGCCTGCGTCGCCGGATCGCCCTTGCGGCACGAAAGCGATCTCGAACAGCCGCTCGAGCCGTACCTGTTCCTCGCGTACGGTTTCCCAATCCCGCTCGATCGAGGCCTGGAACATCCGCACGTACCCAGCCGGATCGACGTTCGCGAGTCCGGGTACGGCTCCATGCGCCCCGGCCAGCAGCAGCCCGTCGACCACGATCTCGTGCCCGGTGAGCAGCGAGAGCGGAGAGCCCACGCTCTCGTTGGCGGCCAGCAGCCGGCGAAACGCCACGTCGTCGCCGGAGGAATCCTTGACCCCGACGATCACGCCGTCGGCGGCCAACCGCATCAGCAGCGACACTGACAGCTTCGTCCGCACGCGCACCGGTACGTCGTAGGCCACCACCGGTACGTCCAGCGCGTCGGCGATCATCGCGTAGTGCCGGGCGATCTCGGCCTCGTCGTTGAGGGCATACAGGGGTGCGGTCACGACGACCGCGTCGGCGCCCAGCCCCTGCGCGCGCTTGGCCTGTTCGGCCATCCGCCGGGCGGTCAGGTCGGGCGTACCCACGAGCACGGGCACCCGGCCGGCCGCCTGTTCCACGACCCTCGCGGTGACGGCGTCGCGCTCGGCATCGGTCAGATAGGCCACCTGTCCCGACGAACCCATGATGAACAACCCCTGCACGCCACCGGTGACCAGATGGTCCACGAGTCGGTCGAGGCTGTCTGCGTCGAGACTGCCGTCGGGGTGAAGGGGGGTGAGGACGGGAGGAATGATTCCCCGGAACGTGGTCACTGAAACTCCTGGTCAGAGCAGGGACGGGACGGCTCCCAGGAGTGTCCTGGTGTAGTCGTCGGTCGGGTGGTTGAAGAGTTGGTCGGCAGGGCCGGTTTCGACGATGCGGCCGGCGAACATGACGGCCATCCGATCCGAGACGTACCGCACCGTCGAGATGTCGTGGCTGATGAACACCATGCCGAGCCCGAGCGCCGCCTTGAGGTCGGCGAGCAGGTTGAGCACCTGGGCACGCACCGACACGTCGAGCGCACTGGTCGGTTCGTCGGCGACGATGATGTCGGGTTCGAGCGCGAGCGCCCGGGCGATCGCCACGCGTTGCCGCTGCCCGCCGGAAATCTGCCTCGGCAGCACGTCCAGAGCCGACAGCGGCAGGCCGACGAGGCGCAGCAATCTGCGGACCCGCTCCTCGCGTTCCTGGGCCGTGCCGATCTTGTGCACGACGAGCGGGTCGAGCAGTTGGTCCCGTACGGCCATGCGTGGGTTGAGGGCCGTCGCGGGGTCCTGGAACACGACCGAGACGGCCCGGCCGAGTTCGCGCCGGGCGGCTGCGTCGTACGCCAACGGCGTGCCCCGGAACAGGACCGACCCGGCCGTCGGTTTCTGGAGCCCGACCAGCACCCGGGCCAGCGTCGACTTGCCGCAGCCCGACTCACCGACGATGCCGACCGTTTCGCCACGCGAGATCGTGAAATCGACCCCGTCGACGGCATGGACGGTGCCGGGTTTGAAGAGGCCGCCGGTCCTGGTCTTGTGGATCACATGCACGCCGCGGAGTTCGAGCACGGGACCTTCGGGGGTACGGGTGGGGCTCGCCGGACCGGGCTCCGTCACCACCGCCGGGGGCCGCGCCGCTGCTTCGGCGGGCTCGAGGGCTCCGGCATCTGACTCGTCCGCCGCGACGGAGCGGGTGTGCTCGGACAGGTTGTCGACCTCGACGTCAGCGTCGTCGGGTACGGCTGGGTCGAGCGTCGGATCGAGGTCGAGCCCGGGCGCCACGGCGTCCTCGGGTGTGTCGGACTCCGGCTGGCCACCTTGACGGGCCAGTTCCTCGTTGGCGAGGGGGATGTTGTCGCTCACGACGCCTCCTTCTCGACCTGAGCAGCCCAGCGGTGTTCGGTGCCGGGTACGGCGACCAACTCCGGTCGTACGTCCAGACCGACCATGGGGTGCGACGAACGCGGCGCAAACCGGTCGCCCTTGACGAACTCTCGGGGACTGGGGACGACGCCGGGAACCTGGTGGAGCCGACCTGTACCCGACTCGATCGACAGCACCGCCCCGAGCAGGCCCCGGGTGTACTCGTGTCGCGGATCGGTCAGAATCTCCGCGGTGGCGCCGGTCTCGACCACCTGACCTGCGTACATCACCGTGATCCGGTGCGCCACGCTCGCGACGAGTGCCAGGTCGTGCGACACGAACACCATCGCGAACCCGAGCTTCTCGCGCAGGTCGTTGAGCAGGTCGATGACCTGTTTCTGCACGGTGACGTCGAGGGCAGTCGTCGGCTCGTCGGCGATGACGAGCTTGGGGTTGCGGGTCAGGGCCATCGCGATCAGCACCCGTTGCCGTTGCCCTCCGGACAGTTCGTGGGGGTAGCTGGCGAGGGTACGGGCGGGGTCCAGGCCCACCAGGTCGAGCAGTTCCTCGGCGGTCCGTTGGCCGCCGCGGCTGGTCAGCTGCTTCATCTGAGCCCTGATCAGCATCGACGGATTGAGGGAGCTGAGCGCGTCCTGGTAGATCATCGCGATCTCGTGTCCGCGCAGCGCGTTGTGTTGCGCCGGGGTGAGCGTGAGCAGGTCCTGGCCGTCGAACATGATGCGCCCGCTGAGTTGGGCCGTTTTCGGCAGCAGACCCATGATCGCCATCGACGTGATCGACTTGCCGCAGCCGGATTCGCCGACCAGCCCCATCGTCTCCCCTGGCCGTACCGAGAACGACACGTGGTCGACGACGTCGACGTCGCCGTGGGCGTCGGGGAACTTGATCGACAGCTGGTCGACCTCCAGCAACGGAGCCGCGTCGCCGTCGTACACCAACCGGTCGTCCCGCTCACGCTCAGCCTCGAGGAGTGCGGCGAGGCGATCATCCAGGGGTACGGCAGGGGCTGCAGCCTGCTTCAGATCCGGAGCCGCCGGAGCAGCGGAGGCCGATGCCTGCAGGGGATCGTCGAGCTTGACCCGGCGCCGCTGCTTCGGCGACACCATGGCGTCGGTCATCCCTTCGGCCAGGATGTTCAGCGCGAGCACCGTGACCAGGATCGCCAGGCCCGGGAAGAAGGTCGCCCACCAACCGCCGATCAGCAACAACTGCTTGCCGTCGGCGAGCACGTTGCCCCACGACGGGTTGGGCGGCTTCACACCGGCGTTGATGAACGACAGGGAGGCCTCGAAGACGATCGCGTCAGCGACCAGTACCGTCGCGAACACCAGGATCGGAGCGACGCAGTTGCGGGCCACGTGTTTGACGAGAATCCACGGTGTCTTGGCACCCATCACCCGGGAGGCCGCGACGTAGTCCTCGCCGAACTGGGCGAGCACGTTGGCCCGTACCACTCGGGTCAGCTGCGGGGTGTACAGGAACGCGATCGCGAGGATCAGCACCGGGATCGACGAACCCCAGACGGCGACGAACACGGCGGCCAGCGCGATGCCGGGGAAGCTCATGACGATGTCGAGGATGCGCATCAGCACCTCCGACACCCACTTGCTCGCGGTGGCGGCGATCGACCCCAGCACCGCCGCCGCGGCCAGCGCGACGAGCGTCGCGAAGACGCCGATCAGCAGGGATGAGCGGGCGCCGTACGCCACCCGGGAGAAGATGTCCCGGCCGATCACGTCCGTGCCGAACCAGTGCTCGCCGCCCGGCGGTCGCACGGGGTCGCCTGAAGCGAGCGGGTCGTACGGCGAAACCAGCGGCGCGAACACCGCCAGCAGCACGACCAGCGTCATGATCACGACCGCCACCCGGCTCGCCACGGGCAGGGCGTTGAATCGGAGGCCCGGCTCCGAAAGCCTCTCGGTCAGTCGGCGGCGCATGTCAAACCGTCCTGATTCGGGGGTTGACGAGGACGTACAGCAGGTCGACCACGATGTTCACCACGATGAACGCGATGGCCACCGTCAGGGTGACACCCTGCACGAGGTAGACGTCGTTGCGAGTCACGCCGTCGAGGATCAACTGACCCATGGCCTGGATGTTGAAAATGATCTCGATGATCACGGCGCCGCCCATGAGGTAGCCGATTCGCAGCCCTAAGACGGTGATCGGAGTGATCAGCGCGTTGCGCAGCACGTTGCGGGCGATCACCACGGTCTTCGGGATACCGGCTCCGATCGCCGTCCTCACGTAGTCGCGGTCGAGTTCTTCGACCATGGACGTACGGACGACTCGGGTGAGCGAGCCCGCGACGGGTACGGCGAGGGCGAACGCCGGCAGGGAGATGTTGTTGACGTAGATGCCGGGGTCCTCGGCGAAGGGGACCCACTGACTCACGACGGCTGGGAACATGCCCGCCCCGCCGGGGACCGTGGAGAGCCACTGGATCAGCAGGATCGCCAGCCAGAACGAGGGGGTCGCGAGCGCGGCGATCGAGACGACCCGGATCAGCTGGTCCGGCCAGCGGTCACGGAACAACGCGGCCACGACACCGAGCACGAGCGCTAGAACGACGGCGATCAGCAGGCCGACGAACGTCAGCTGGAGCGTGATCGGGAAGGCCTTGGCGATGAACTGGGTGACCGGCACGTTGCCGGCGCTGGTGCCGAGATCACCGCGGAGCATGCCGCCCAGGAACGCGACGTAGCGAACCAGGAGGGGCTTGTCGAGTCCGTGCTCGGCGCGGTAGGCCGCCAGTGCCTCGGGCGATGCGGCCTCGCCCAGAGCCAGCCGCGCCGGGTCGGCAGGCGAGAACGACATGACAAAGAACACCAGGAAGGTCACGCCGAGGACCATGACCGGGAACGCCACGAGGCGACGCCCGATGAGACGGAGCAGTGTTGTCATCGATTCGGTCTCCTGACGAGGTACGGCCGGACCGCGCAGGAGCGATCCGGCCGTCCGCCGTACCTACTTGGTCGAGCCCGTGTCCGTGAACGACAGGCCGGTGAGCGAGATCGGCTTGAAGTCGACCAGCGTCGTCTTGTCGTAGGCGGTGGTCGCCTTGCGATGGAACAGCGGGTAGAGCGGGATCGTGTCGCTCAGCAGGTCGTAGAGTTCGCCCCACTTCGCCTTCTGGGCATCACCGGTCAGTTTGATGCCTTCGTCGAGCTTGGTCTGCACCTGGGTGTAGCTGTCCTGCCCCTTCCAGTGCATGCGGTTCACGGTCCAGGTGTCACCGGCGTACCACCAGCGCATGAGCAGGTCGACGTCGTTGCCGAAGACCGACGGGTCGCCGGGTGCGATGACCACGTCGTAGGCCTCCGGTTTGCCGTCGATCGTGTTGTAGACGTCGGCGGACTTCTTCTCGGTGAAGTCGACCTTGAGGCCCGCGGCCTCCAAGCTCTGCTTCATGATCGGCGTCGCCAGCTTCACCCAGGCGTGGTCGGTGCACAGCATGCGAATCGACGTGAGGCCGGTCTCGGCCAACAAAGACTTGGCCTTGGCCTGGTCAAGCGTGTAGACCGTCTTGGCCTTCTTGTAGGCCGGATGGCTGTCTTGCACGAAGCACGTCGCCGGCGTCGCGTTGCCGAGGTAGGCGGTCTTGACGACCTTCTCCATGTCGAGGGCGTACATGAAGGCCTGCCGGTTGCGCACGTCGTCGAAGGGTTTGCTGCCGCAGTTGAACATGGCGAACAGCAACGAGAAGCCCTGGACAGCCTCGACCGTGGCCGAGGCCTTGAGGGTTTCGACGCTCAGGTCGGGCACGAGATCGATGGCCTGCACGACCTTCGAGGTCAGCGCGTTCACGCGCGTGGCGTCGTCGGGGATGACCTTCCAGATCATGTGCGCGGCCCGTGCGGGGTGCTTGCCGGTGTACCCGTCGAACCGTTCGAACACGACCTGCTTGCTGGTCGCGGAGTTGTCGGTCATCTTGTACGGGCCAGTGCCGACCGGGTTGGCGTCGAACGCCTTGGCATCGGCGGTCGCGGCCGCCTTGGGCACGATCTTAACGACGGCGATCCGCTCGGCGACAAGCGAGAACGGGAACTTCAACTTCAGCGTGACGGTGGTGTCGTCCTTCTTCTCCACGGAGGCCAGGAAGACGAGGAACTGGGAGTAGAGGCTCTTGTTGGCGGGGTCGAGCACGCGCTGGAAGCTGTAGACGACGTCGTCGGTGGTCACGGGCGAACCGTTGTGGAAGACAGCCTTGTCGCGCAGGGTGACCTCGTAGGTGAGGTCGTCGATCTTCTTGGGAAGGTCCTTGCCGAGTGCGGCATAGACCTCGCGGTTGCCCGACGAGAGGATCTCGGTGAGGCCCTCCATCGTGTGACGGTTCGCGGCCAGCGTCAGCGCCGACGACGTGGTCATCGGGTCATAGCCGTTGGTGCCGAGCTCGTAGCTGATCGAGGCGGTGATCGTGCCGTTGGGGTTGGCGCTCGCGCCGGCGGTATCCGCCGATCCGGTCGAGGTGGTGCGAGCCGACGGCGGCGTGCCACAGGCCGAGAGTGTCCCCGCGAAAGCAGCGGCCGCGCCGAGGGCGCCGGTCAGCTTGAAGAGGCTCCGACGGGAGGCTTGGTGGTCGAGTGTCGTCATTGAGGTTCTCCCAAATTCATCGGATGTCTGATGTCTGATGTCATGGCATTCGATCACATCGATCGGCCAGGGGCAAGCCCGTTGGTCACTGTGTTGCCATGTGGGAGGTTCCCCCTGCCAGACAACCCCCATCGGCGGGCCGACTCGTGTGCATTCGCCTCTGGCGTCGTCGTCCCGGCCAGGCGTCGTCGTCCCGGCCAGACGTCCCCCGAGGGCCCAACACTGTAGATGCACACTCGATGCCGAAATCGGGCGCTTTCGCGCCCATTTCGGCATCGAGTGTGCATCTACAGTGTTGGCCGCCTTCGGGGAGCCCGATTTCCGCTCTCGCTACAGACATCAGATGTCTGATGTCTGTAGCATCACGGGCGAGAAAGGAAGGTTGACATGGACGTGTCGCCGCGAACCACGCCGACCCAGGCGATCAAGGATCTGATCCTGTCGCAGGGGCTGCGCCCGGGCGACCCCCTCCCCACGGAGTCGGAACTTGTGGAGTTGCTGGGTATCTCACGCGCGACGCTGCGAGAAGCCGTACGTACTCTCGTCGCCCTCGACCTCGTCGAAGTCCGCCACGGCAAGGGGACGTTCGTCGGGCAGATGTCCATGCGACCGTTCGTGGAGGCGATGGCATTCCGCGGCGTCCTGATGCCCGGGGACGGCTTCGGCGCCTTGCGCGAGGTTGTCGACGTACGGATGGCGCTCGACCTCGCCCTCGCTCCCCGGACCATCGAGCGACTGGCCGGCCACCAGGCCCCGGCGTTGGAATTGCACTGCCGGGCCATGGAGGAGCAGTCGGCTCGGGGGGAGACCTTCGCGGCAGCCGACCGGGCCTTCCACCTAGGTTTGGCCGAGATCCTCGGCAACCGGCTCTACGGTGAACTCGTCGCCGCGTTCTGGGACGTGCACGGTGCCGTCGGCCCCAGGCTGGGAATCCCCACTCCGCGTGACATCGCCGATACGGTCGCGGCGCACCGAGACATGCTGCATACGGCCGTGGCCGGCGACCTGGAGGGGTACCAGCGAGCCGTCCGAGCTCACTACGCCCCACTCCAACGAGTCCTGCAGTCCTCGGAAGCGCACCTCGCCGGCTAGCCCGTAGTGCCCTGACGTGACCGACCCCTTTCGGCCCGCTGCCCTGGCACGAACGACGGCAGAATCGGGCCTAACTGCGAATAGTCGCAGCTAGGCCCGATTCTGCCGTCGTTCGTGCCACTACTGGGGGTCGCGCGCCCTCCAAGATCAGGCGCAGTCCTCGCAGTCCAGCCGCCGGTCGAGGTCGCCCGCCGACCACGCTCCACGGGCGGTTTCGGCACCAACCGCGATCGCCATCGCGTGGGGTGCGAGCACTTGATGGCGGTCGATCGGTTCGCCGGTCCAGACGTCGACGGCACCTTCTTCCAGTCGGTACAAGTGATAGGTCAGAGGGGCGGGTTTCGTGGTGTGGTTCAGAATCCCCAGGGCCACGCGCCCGTCGGCGAGGGGTTTCCTCAGCGTCAACGTGGTGCCGTCGACTCCGGTCGTCGCCGACGCCTTGCCCAGCGGATCCTGGTTGAGGCCCAGGAGGCCTGGGTGGACCAGCAACGCGACGAGCTCATCGGAGAGATGTTCGACGTCCGTGCCGACGAACAGCGGGGCCGCGAGCAGGCACCACAACGCCATGTGCGAGCGGTTCTCGTCCAAGGTGAGGTCGCCGTTGCCCAAGTGGAGCATGTCAGGGTCGTTCCACCCGCCGGGACCCGTGTACTCGACGATCGGCAACTGCTGGTTGGCGATGCCGTAGATCGAGCTCCACGTGGGCCAGATGTCGTACGTCGTGCGCCACATGTCCCCGATCCCCCGGGCCCAATGCCACGGGCGGGTGACGCCGTACTCGGACAACGACAAGATGATCTCGCGGCCAGTCTCGTCGAGCAGTCGACGCATCAGGCTGTACGCCGCGGTGGTGCGGTCGGCCACTTCGGGTGCGGCCGAACACCAGTCGTACTTGAGGAAGTCGACACCCCAGTCCGCGAACATCGCCGCATCCTGCTCCTCGTAGCCGATCGACCCCGGGTATCCAGCACACGTGCGGGCACCGGGTGCGGAGTAGATGCCGAACTTCAATCCGAGGGCGTGAACCTCGTCGGCGACGTAGGCCATCCCCCGTGGAAACTTCTCCGGGTCGTGCGCCAGACGGCCGTCCGCCGCCCGCGCCCGTGCCTGCCATCCGTCGTCGACCACCACGTAGGTGTAGCCAGCCGCGGCGAGCCCGCGGTCAACCATGGCACGGGCCGTGCGGAGGACGACGTCCTCCGACACGGCCTCGTGCACCTGGTTCCAGCTGTTCCATCCCATGGGCGGGGTGGGAACGCGCATCGTTACCTTTCAGTCGCGAGACAGCGTGGACTACTTCACCTGGGCCGCATCGGCCTTGGCGAGGATGTCCATGTACTGGTTCAGTCCGGCGTTGGTGATGTTCTTCACGAACGTCTGCCAATCGGCGTCGTTGTTCGGATCCATCCCGTTGCCGAGCACCATGTTCGCCTGGCCCTGCTTGAAGGCGTTGTCGATGTTGGTCCGCAGTTCGCCCACCTGAGCGGCTTGCTCAGCGGTGAAGAACGGCTCCAGGAAGAACGCTGACTCGGGCGCGGCGAACGGCTCGTACATCTTGCCGGCGCGGTAGAGCGACGGTTCGATCGAGACGGCATCGGAGGTCTTCTCCCCGTGGCGCACGTCCATGACCAGGTTGTACGTCGACCACTCCCACCAGTTCGTGTTGTCGGGTGTCGTGCCGTCCTTGACCCGGTAAATGGCCTGGCGTCCGTCGATACCCTTTTCGCCCTGCGACGCCCACTCCCACCGGTCCGGGCCCCAGCGCATGTCGAGCGTGGAGACGATGCCCATCTGGAAATCGCCCCACTGCACCATCATCTGCGGGTTCTTGGACTTCGTGGGGATGATCAGGCCCACCACGGCTCCTGGGTCGAACGACCAAGGGACGTATGCCTTGCCGTCCGGGCCCTTGAACGGCTTGATCGGCTTGAACTGACGGTAGCGAGCGTTCGGATCGGTGTAGACGACGTCAGCGAACGAGCCCTGCGAGCCACCGGGCACGACGGCGATCTGGCTGCCTCCCTCGGCCATGCACCGACGCTTGAGCGCATCGGCGTTCTGGGTGAATCCCAGCTTGTCGAGCAGGCCCTCCTTGGCGAGTTTGTTCGCGAAGACCAAGGCCTTCCGATAGTTGTCGTCCGTCGGGGTGTAGACCAACTTGGAGCCATCCCGACGAATCCGGTTCGTACCCACGTTGAGGAAAGCCGCTTCGATCAGCTGCATCGGAGGAGTCTTCGCCTCGCTGGAAAGGGGTGCCACGTTCGGGAACTGGGCCTTGATCTCCTTGAGCATGGCCTCGAACTCGTCCGTGGTGTCGGGTCCGTCGCCCTTCATGCCGATCTTGTCGGCGATCGGGCTGTAGATCCAAGTGCGTTGGTCCGACGAGCGGCAGTGGTAGCACTGGTTCACGGCAGGCAACATGTACATGTGCCCGTCGGGGGCGGTCATCACCTTGCGAACATCCGGGTACTGCTTGAACATGTCGAGCATCTCCGGCGCGTACTGGTCCACAAGTTCATCCAGAGGCATGAACAGTCCCTGCTGGCCGTACGCAAAGATCTGCGACCGCGTAAATCCGCCCATCCAGGTGGGCCCGGTCATGAAGGCATCAGGAAGGTCTCCGGACGAGATCATCGCATTCAGCTTCGGCTGTCCGTCGTCCCCGGGAGGGACCTGCTCGTACTTGACCTTGACTCCGGTGTGCTCCTCCAGGTACTTCGAGAAGGCATTGGTTTGCAGGTCGAACTTGGGATAGCTGCGGCCTACGACGCGGAACTCGGTCGTGCCGTCACCGAACTTCGCGTACTCACGGGCCTTGGGCCCGACGTAGCCGTCAGGGTAGATCACACCGGAAATTTCCTTCCCCAACTGCACTTTCAGTTGGGCCGTTCCGGGCTTGTAACCGGAGGCTCCGCCCCCCGAAGCACCGCCCGAGGTCGTGGAACTGCTGCTGCCGCAGGCTGCTACGCCGACAACGGCCGCTGCGCCCAATCCGGCGAGCAATGTTCGACGTGAGACTGGATTTGCACTGAATGGTAACATTGTGAAACTTCCTTTCGAGGGCGACGTTGCCTGATGAAACTCAGAAGAGACCGCTCTTGGTGGTCTTGTTGGCGAACCAGTTGACGACGAGCAGCAGGATCAGGCCCACGATGCTCTTGAACAGTCCGATGGCTGTGGAGTAGCTGTATTGGGGAATGGGCGACTTGAGCCCGACCTCGTACACATACGTGTCGATGACCTGCGACACGGTGAGGTTCAACGGGTTCTGGAGGAGCAGAACCTTTTCGAAACCGATGCTGAGAATGTTGCCGACGCTGAGGATCAGCAGGATCACGGCGATCGGCATGATCGACGGGAGATCGATGTGAATAATCCGCTTGAACAGGCTCGCCCCGTCGACCTTCGCGGCTTCGTGGTACTCCGGTGGGACGGAACTGAGCGCAGCGAGATACATGATTGCGGAGAAGCCGGCCGACTGCCAGATGCCCGACCAGACGTACAGATGCCTGAACCAGCCGGGGTCGGTGAGGAAGGACGGTGACGAACCGGCCACAGCCTCGATCGCCCGCGGGATCACGCCGATGCCCGGGTCGAGCAGCATGAACAGCATGCCGACGACCACCACGACCGACAGGAAATTGGGGGCGTACGTGATCAACTGCACGGTACGGCTCACGAACTTCTGCCGCAGCGCGTTGAGGGCCAGCGCCAGGATGATCGGGATTGGGAAGCCCGCGATCAACTCGTACAGCGCAAGCGCGATGGTGTTCCACAGCAGTGTCCAGAAGTTGTTGGCCGCGAAGAAGCGCTCGAACTGCGCGAAGCCCACCCACGGACTCCCCGTGATGCCCTTGACGGCCGAGAACTCGCGGAACGCAATCTGCACGCCGTACATCGGGAGGTAAGCAAAGACGACCAACCAAATCACGGAGGGGAGGAGGAGCACGTAGAGTTGCCAGGCGCTGGCCACGCGCTTGAGGAACGACTTCTTGGGCCGCGTCACGACGACGTCGGGCAGACTTTCAACTGTCGTAGTCGCCATGATTCAGCCTTTCACCGAGCCGAGCATCATGCCCTTGACGAAGTGCTTCTGAACGAACGGGTAAGCGATCAGGGGCGGAATTGAGGCGATCACGATCAGCGCGAACTTCAACTTCGCCGCCAGTTGCTGCATCTCTGCGATCTTGGCCGGGTCGGCGCCAGCCATCTTGGCCGGGTCGAACGTATTTTGAACCAGAATGTTGCGCATGGTGAGCTGCAATGGATACAGCTTCTCGTCCGTCAGATAAATCAAACCGTTGAACCAAGAATTCCACGTCGAAACTCCGTAGAGCAGCATGTTCACGGCGAGCACCGGGATCGACAGCGGCAACGCGATCTTGAAGAAGAACGTGAAGTCGTTCGCGCCGTCCATGCGCGCACTCTCCAACAGTTCCACCGGGATCGTCTGTTGAAAGAAGGTCTTGGTGATGATGAGCTGCCAGACGCTCACACAGGTGGGCAGGATCATCGCCCAGATCGTGTTGAGGAGGCCCAAGTCACGAACGACAAGGTACGACGGGATCATGCCGCCTGAGAACAACATGGTCAGCATGAAAGCGAACGTGAAGAACGAGCGCCCTGGCAGGTCGGGCCTCGACAGCGCGTAGCCTCCCATCATGGTCACCAGACTGCCGATCAGCATCACTGCGCCTGCATAGAAGAGCGAATTCAACATGCTTCGATACAGCAGCGGAGAACTGAATACCGCGTCATAGGCGTTCGTGGTGAAGCCGACCGGCAGAAACACGACCTTGCCACTCGTAATGGCCGAGGTCTCCGAGAACGATGCGCTGATCACGTAGACCAGCGGGTAGATGATCGACAGGGAGAAGACCGTCAACACCACCAGCAGCAGGAAGTTCAGTTGGCGATCACCTGCCGCGTCCTTGATGCCCAACTTTCGATTGGGAGCCATTCGAAACCTCCTGGGGACAGAGGTGATCGTTGCCGGGCGACAACGAGACACAATGTATCTCAGGTGGACCCCACATGTGTGTTGTTGGTGCGATTTGCCTGGACCTACACACCGCGAATTAGTAGCAGTCACCCATAACCGGGCGTTGGCTTAGCGCCGTACGAGCTCGTCTGTATAGGCTGAGAATCGTGGCCTCCCCATCGCGACAGCCTCCATTTATGAATGGTTTCAATTTTCGAGTCGACAACCAGGTCACCTGACAATGTCGATGCTTCGTCACCTCACATTTGATACGCCCGCTCGGGTGTGGTCCGACGCGCTCCCGCTCGGTAACGGCCGACTCGCAGCCATGGTGTTCGGCGGTCCCACCGATCGCTGGTTGTTGAACCATGTCACTGCCTGGTCCGGAAGCCCCCGATCCGCTGGGAAATCGCCGTTCCCAGCTCGAGGAGGTCGCCGTACCTCCTGGTCGGGTGCCAACTGCCTGGCCGACGTGCGCCGAGCCGTGGCATCCGGTGACATCGGGCGCGCCGAGGCCCGGTTGGCCGAGTCCCAGGCTGGACATGCCCAAGCGTTCCAACCGCTCGCAGCCGTCACGGTGACCATCGGAGACGCCCTAGGCGGGGCTCGTCGGGAGCTTCGGCTCGACGAAGCCGTCGCAGGTTGGACCGGGGACCAGGGAACCGAGGCCGAGGTCTTCTGCAGTCACCCACGCGACGCGCTGATCGGTACGTACTCCTTCGAAAGGCCCACCTCGGTCGAGATCGGCATCACCAGCCCCCACCAGGTATTCGGCCACGCGGTCGTGGAGTCCGTACCCGACGGTCTCCTGCTCGTGACTCGGATGCCCTCCGACGTGCTGCCGATCCACGATCCCGGCGACGAGCCGATCCGTTTCGACCCGACACCGGGGGCGGCCGTCACCGCCGCAGTCGCTCTTGTCGTGGCGACCGACGGTCGAGTGAACGTCCACGAGACCATCGCGATCACCGGCGCCACCGTGCTCACCGTCGTGGTGACCTGCGACACCGACTTCGTGACCATGGGCGAATCGCCGCACGGCGACGTCGGCGCTGTGCGCACTCACGCTCTGGCGAGGGCGAGTGCCGTACTCGACCTGCCGACCGCCCATCTCAGGGCCGAGCATGTGACCGATTACCGATCCCTGTACGCCCGCTTCGAACTCGACCTCGGAGCCGCAGGAGGCGCCCTCGACCTCCGGTCCGCCCTCGCCGAGGCGAGAAGCGAGCCCAGCCCGGCGCTCGTCGAGGCGGCCACCCAGTACGGCCGCTACCTGATGATCAGCGCTTCCCGGCCCGGGACCTTGCCGATGAATCTGCAGGGGCTGTGGAACGACCTGCTCCGCCCGCCGTGGAGTTCGAACTACACGATCAACATCAACACGGAGATGAACTACTGGCCGGCCTGCCCGGCGAACCTCGCGGAGTGTGAATTGCCCCTGTTCGACCTCGTCGATCTGCTCAGCCGTACCGGCCGCCGCACCGCCCGCGAGCTGTACGGCACGACCGGCTGGGTCGCCCACCACAACACCGACCCGTGGGGATTCTCCGACCCGGTCGGCAACGGTCACCACGACCCGTGCTGGTCGGCCTGGCCGTTCGGAGGGGTCTGGCTGCTGCAGCACTACGCCAACCACGCCGACTACACCGGAGAGGCTGACCTGCTCGACCGGGCCTGGTCCGCCCTCGACGGGGCCACCGACTTCCTGCTCGACTTCATGGTGCCGATGCCCGACGGCACGCTCGGAACCTGCCCGTCTACGTCGCCGGAGAACCGCTACCTCCTCGACGGAGTACCCCACGCCGTCACCACGTCGAGCACCCTGGACCTGGCCCTCGCGCGGGCGACGTTCAGCACCTGGCTGCACGTGGCGCGGCGTCGAGCTGAGGCGGGGGATGCCGTACCCTCAGCCCGCCTGATCCACGTGGCCGAAGCTCTGTCCCGCTTGCCGCTGCCGCAGCCGACCGAGCGCGGCACGTACCCCGAATGGGCCACCGACCTCACCGAAGCCGATCCCCAGCACCGCCACCAGTCGCACCTCTACGACATCTACCCGGGGACCGCCGTCACCACCTACTCCCCAGGTCAGCGCCCCTTGATCGAAGCCGCCCGCCGGACCCTCCAGATCCGCGGCGAGCACACGACAGGCTGGTCGCTGGCCTGGCGGCTGTGCCTGCAGGCCAGGCTCAAGGATCCCGCGGCCGTGATGCGGCTCGTACGTCTGTTCCTCACCGAGGCGGGGTCGACCGATCCCTGGCAGGGAGGGGTGTACGGCAACCTCCTCTGCGCCCATCCGCCGTTCCAGATTGACGGTAACTTCGGTTTCACAGCAGGGATGTGCGAGGTGTTCGCCCAGTCCCACGGGTGGATCGGCGGCCGTCGGATCTACGATCTGCTGCCGCTCGAATTGCCGTGGGCGACTGGGTGGGTGCGCGGACTGGTGCTCCGCGGCGGGGTCACCGCCGACCTTGCCTGGCAGGACGGCCGACCGGCTCGGGTACGGCTGCGCGCGACTCGCGACGTACCTGCGCGCGTGTTGCTCGCCAGTGCGGCCCCGGCGGATCTCGAGTTGAAATCGGACAGCGCAGCGACGTGGACCCCGGCCACCGGCTGGGTCGTCGAGACAGGAGAAGAGCGTGACTGAGGATTTGCGGGTCGGCGTGATCGGGTACGGCCAACGCGGCACGATCGCCCGCTACGCCCACCGCCCAGGCGAAGGGTCGCGGATTGTCGTGGTCGCCGACCCGTCAGCTCGGGCCCAGCAGGCTGCTCGCGCGCACTTCGGTGACTCGGTGACGTGCGTCGACACCGTCGCCGACCTGCTCGCCGCGGGCGTGGATGCGGTCGTCATCCTGACCCCCGACGACACTCACGCGGCGATCACGGTCGAGGCTCTGCGGGCCGGCGCCGCTGTGTTCGTGGAGAAACCGATGGCGATCCAGGTCGCCGACGCCGATCTGATGCTCGAGGCCGCCTACACCTCCGGCGCCAAGCTCTACGTCGGCCACAACATGCGCCACATGCCGGTGATCCGCCAGCTCAAGAGGCTGATCGACGACGGCGCGGTCGGCCGGGTGAGGGCGGTGTGGTGCCGCCACTTCGTCGGACACGGAGGGGACTTCTACTTCAAGGACTGGCACGCCGATCGGCGACGTACGAACACGCTGCTGCTGCAGAAGGGCGCCCACGACCTCGACGTCATCCACTGGCTGGCGGGCGGATACACCCGAGCCGTGCAAGGAATCGGGCGACTGGCCGTGTACGGCGACGTCACTGATCGTCGCGACAACTCCGACCGGCTGATGCACGACTGGTACTCACTCGACTCCTATCCCCCCTTGCAGCAGCGGGAATTGAACCCCGTGGTCGACGTCGAGGACCTGTCGATGGTGTTGATGACCCTCGACAACGAGGTCCTGGCCAGCTATCAGCAGTGCCACTTCACGCCGGATTACTGGCGCAACTACACGGTGATCGGCGACGAGGGCCGGATCGAGAACATCGGAGACGAGGGTGGTGACCAGATCCATGTCTGGACGTCCCGACGCGGCGGTGCCCGTAGTCCCGATCGGATCGAGGTGATCGAACGCGCGGCCGGCGAGCACAGCGGCGCCGACCCTCGGCTCATGGCCGAGTTCCTCGATTTCGTACGGCACGGCCACCCGACCGAGGTGTCGGCCGTCGCCGCACGGGAAGCGGTCGCCACTGCTTGCGGTGGTGCCGACTCGATCAGGAGCGGAGGGGCGCCTGTTGCCGTACCCCCACCCGATCCTGCCCTGGTGACGTACTTCGAGTCGGGACAGGTGCGAGCCTGACCAACGGCTTGTGCGAATCTCACGTCCGGTCGTCGGTGTCGAACTCCCGATCGTCGAGGTGAGGGGAGCGCCAGCCGTCGATGCGAACCTCGATCCTCGTCAAAGGAGAGCCGTTCCACTCGGCGCCCAGCCTCTCGGCGACGACGGCATCGGCCATGGTCTGGTCGACGGCAGCATCCATGCTCCGAATCTTCCAATCAGCCTGCCCTGACGACGTCGGGGGTCTCGTGGGAGGACAGATAGTCGATCGAGGGAGCCGTACGGCCGCCGGTGTCGTACGCCTCGGCAGCGAGCAGGACAGCGGCCTCGCCGGTGAGCTCGATGGTCAGTTCGGAGACGACGACCGGCGCGAAGGCATGGATCCGCTGCTCGCCGATCGTCATCGCCTCGGCGAGGGTCACGCCGTCCGCGGCGATCCGATGCCCGGTCACGCGCTGCCCAGCTTCGTAGTCCTCGTGGAGGATCACATGGTCGATCTGCGTCGGCCGGTCGAAGGTGAGCGTCCAGGCGTGGGGTGAGCTTGAGGCGAGGGTAGCGGGTACGGGATGAGGGAACCGGTCGTCGAGTTCCGCCCGCCATTCGAGAACGCGGGCGACGTCCTCGTCGGGGAGGAGCCCACGGTGGTCTGGCGGAAGGTTGAGCAGCAGGTTCGCTCCGCGGCCGATGGAGGCGTAGTAGATCGCGAGCAGATGCTCCACGGACTTCGGTTCGTCGTCCTCGGCCCAGAACCAACCTCGGCGAATCGAGACGTCGCACTCGGGCGGAAGATACCGGGCCTCGGCGAGTTCCTGAGTGTCGGTGACGTAGGTGCTCAGCTCTGTGCTGCCGACCGCGTAGTCCACCGGATCGTGGGCCAGACCGTCCTCGTTCCCGACCCACCGGATGTCCGGCTCGCCCATGTTGAAGACCACGGCGTCGGGCTGGTGATGCCGTACCACCTCGATGATCGAGGGCCAGTCGTACTCACGGCCTGTCGAGCCCGCGCCGTCGAACCAGACCTCGGTGAGCGGGCCGTAACGGGTGCACAGCTCCGTCAGCTGGCGGCGGTAGAAGTCGTCGTAGGCCGGCGGGTCGGAGTAGCACGCGGCGTTGCGGTCCCACGGGGAGAGATAGATCCCCATGCCCAGCCCCTGCCGTCGACAGGCGTCGGCGACCTCGGCGACGACGTCGCCTTGACCGGCGCGCCAAGGGCTGGAACGAACGGAGTAGGTCGTGGTCTCGGTCGGCCACAGGCAGAAGCCGTCGTGGTGTTTGGCGGTGAGGACGACGTAGCAAGCCCCGGCCCGGCGAGCCGTGTCGACCCACTGGTCGGCGTCGAAGTCGGTCGGGTCGAAGCTCTCTGCCGGGAGGGTGCCGTCACTCCACTCGGCAGCGTGGAACGTGTTCACTCCGAAGTGGAAGAACACCCCGAAGTGCATCCGCTGCCATGCCAACTGCGTGGCCGTCGGCCGAGGGATGGTCATCGCTTCTCCTGTGTGGGTGGGATAAGTGGCCTGCTGTCCGGCCCGCGAGTCGCCGAGTTCGAATCAGGAGAGACGTCGTCGGTCGCGATCGGCCACGGTTGATCGGGAGTGATTCGAGGCCAGCGCTTCGTGGCCGCCAGACTATCCACCCCCGAACCCGTTTCTCCATCGGTGAACCTGTGAGCCGTACCGAACGACGGCAAATCCGGGCCTCGCTGCGATTATTCGCAGCGAGGCCCGGATTTGCCGTCGTTCGGTACAGGTGGGGGCCACACAGGGTGGTAAGTGTGAAACTGACCTTCGAAGCCCGACGTCTGTCGCCAGAGAAACCACCGGTCAGCTCCCAACGCACCGCGAATCCGCACCTCCCCGGCGCGCGCCGTCAAAGTCCTACCTTCCGCGCGTAGCGGCGTGACCCTCACCTATGAGAGACTTCTCACGTACCTGATCTGGTGCGGCTGGGGCCCCCCAATCCCCCCCGGGCGGCCCCCGCCACACGAGATCAGGTACTTGGTTTTTCCTCACAGGTACGTCACAGCCGCCGCTCACATCTCCCACATCAACCCCCGATGAAGTAACCATCGAGGAGGGCGAGATGGACATCACCGGAATGCTCGTAGGGCTACCAGCCTGGGGCGTGTACTCGGCAGTCGCCGCCCTTGGTCTCACCGAGGGCGCTCTCGGCGGCATCGTGCTCCCTGGCGCGACGACGCTCGTGGCAGTTGGGGTGCTCTCCGCGTCCGGGCTGGTGTCGTTGCCCGGCCTCATGATCGTCGCAGTGCTGACCACGCTGGTCGGCGATTCACTCGGGTACGCACTCGGGCGGCGGCTCGGCCCGTCCCTCGAAACGTCACGGCTCGGACGCCTCGTCGGCGCCAAGAACTGGCAGAAGACCCGCAACCTCCTCGCGACCAAGGGCCTCTTCGCCCTTGTGGCCGGACGTTGGATCGGCATGGTCCGCGCGATCGTGCCGGTGGTGGCGGGAGCGGGAGGGATGCCGTACCGGAAGTTCCTGCTCGGTAACGTGCTCGGTGTGGCGACGTACGTGCCAGCAATGATCGTCCTGGGTTACGCCGGTCCGGTGATCTCCTCGCTCCTGTCTCCGCTTGCGGTCTATGCGCCGTACGGGCTGGCCGGCGCCATCGCCGCCATCGTCGTGGTGCTCCTCGCTCGTCGCCTTCACTCTCGCGCTCTCGTTTCCGCGAGCCGCTGACCCGCCGCATCAGTCCTGGCACCCACGGCGTCTGAAGCCCGCCCGACAACACCAACGGCCGGCCGGGATCATCCCGACCGGCCGTGGTGGTTCAGACTCAAGCAGCGACGATCGCCACGGGAACATGCGCGGTCACGGCATCGTGAAGTTTGATGCCCACGGTGTGCGTACCGACAGTCTTGATCGGCTTCGTGATGACGATGGCACGCTTGTCGAGGGCAGGCCCACCGGCCTTCTTCAGAGCGGCGACGATGTCGGCGGTGGTGACGGAGCCGTACAGCTTGCCGTCTGCCTTGCCCGTACGGGCCGCAAGCTCGACACTCAAGCCCTCCAGCTGTTCGCGCACCTGGTTGGCGTGCTCGATCCCACGGATCTCGCGGGCGTCGCGAGCCCGCTTGATGCCGTCAATCTGCTTCTCTGCACCCTTGGTCCAGGCGATCGCCAGACCCTGCGGGAGCAGGTAGTTGCGCCCGTAGCCCGGCTTCACGTCGACCACGTCACCGGCCACGCCAAGTTTGGCGACGGCCGCGGTCAGAATGAGCTTCATCAGTCGTCTTCCCTTCTCAGCGAGCGGTCGACGCGTACGGCAGCAGGGCCAGTTCGCGTGCGTTCTTGATGGCGATGGCGACCTGACGCTGCTCCTGAACCGACAAGCCGGTCACGCGGCGGGCACGAATCTTGCCCCGCTCGGAGATGAACTTGCGGAGCGTCGCGACGTCCTTGTAGTCGACGTGACCGATGCGTACGGACTTCATCGGCACGATCTTCTTCTTATTCGCAGGTTTGCGCTGCGGTGAGGCCATTGTGGTGCTCTCCTTCATGAGCCCGGCATGCGCCGGAATGGGCCGTGCCCTGGTGGGCGGGTTGTGAACGGATCAGATCAGAACGGAGGCTCGTCGCTCTGGGCTTGGGCCCACGGGTCGTTGCCGGCGCTGCGGTTGCTGTTACCGCCGCCCGACCAGCCGCCCTGGGAGCCCCCGCCGGAGCCGCCGGAGTTGCCCCCGGAACCTCCGCCGGACCAGCTGCCACCGCTACTCGTCGTGCGGGTGACTTTGGCCGTGGCGTACCGGAGCGCTGGGCCGACCTCGTCGACGTCGACTTCGAACACGGTGCGGCGTTCGCCCGAGTTCGTCTCGTACGAGCGCGACTTCAGCCTCCCCGACACGATCACTCTCATCCCCTTCTGGAGGGATTCGGTGACGTTCTCGGCGTACTGACGCCACACCTCGCAGTTGAGGAACATCGAGTCGCCGTCTTTCCACTCGTTCGTCTGACGATCGAACGTGCGAGGGGTCGACGCGACGGTGAACTTGGCGACGGCAGCACCAGACGGAGTGAACCGCAGTTCGGGATCCGCCGTGAGGTTGCCGATGAGGGTGATCGGGGTTTCGCCAGCCATGTCTCTCTCTTCCGTGAAGATGTTCAGAACGCCAGCCTGCCTGGTGGGGCTGACAGCGTCCAGCGAGCCCTTGTGGATAACCTCGGGCTCTGGCGATCACGCGTCGGGTCGGAAGACCTTGTTTCGCAGGATCTTGTCGTCGAGGTTCAGTCGACGATGCAGTTCGGCGACGGTGGCCGGCTCGGCGGACACGTGGGCGAAGACGTACACGCCTTCGACCTTGTACGCGTTCTGCGAGCTGTTCTTGATGCGGTAGGCGAGACGACGACGACCGTGCAGGTCGACGTTCTCGACACTCCCGCCACCGGCGGTGATCACTTTCAGGTGATTGTCGATGAGCGGCTGGATCTGGCGGTCGTCGACATCGGGATCGATGATCACGGCGACTTCATAGGAACGCATGCGCGGACTCCACCTCCTCTGGTCTCGGCGGCCACGGGTCGATCCCGTGGCAGGAGGGCGTATGCAATGGCGCTCGAAGGGTCCGGGCACCGAGGGATCACTCTACCGGCTCGTCCCCGGGCCGCGAAATCATCCCGAGCGCCCTCAGCTCGGGGAAGGCCAAACCCGCCGGTGTACCGAACGACGGCTAATGCGGCCCTCGCTGCGATTATTCGCAGCGAGGGCCGCATTAGCCGTCGTTCGGTACAGACTGCGCGATCAACCACCCACAACGACGAGGAGATCGCCTCCTTCGACGGCCTGGCTGTGTTGGATGGCAACGCGGGTGACGATGCCGGCGACGGGGCTGGTAATGGCGGCCTCCATCTTCATCGCCTCGATGGTGGCGACGGGCTGGCCGACTTCGACGCTGTCGCCTTCGGCGACGGTCAACGTGACCACACCGGCGAATGGTGCCGGTACGTGCCCTGCCGCACTGGGATCGGCCTTTTCCGCAACTGCCACCGTCGACTTGACCGACTCGTCGCGAACGGTGACGACGCGCATCTGACCGTTCATCAGACAGACAACCTGTCGCATGCCATGTTCGTCAGGTTCACCGATCGAGTGCAGGCTCATCAGCAGCTTCTTGCCACGCTCGATCGGCACTTCGTGTTCCTGGCCGACGACGAGTCCGTGCAGGAACTGCCGAGTCGTGAGCACCCCGAGTTCGGAGAACTCGGCGACGGCGTCCTCGTAGTCCTTGGTCGGGCCGGGGAACAGCAACCGATTGAGGGTCCGCTGCGGGTCGGCGGCGAGCTCGGCGACATCTTCGTCGGACAACTCGGTGACGACCGGCTTGGTCTTGCGTCCGGCCAGAGCCTTCGTTCGGAAGGGCTCGGGCCACCCGCCGGGCGGGTCACCGAGGTCGCCGTTGAGGAACCCGACCACAGAGTCGGGGATGTCGTACGCCCCAGGGTTCTGTTCGAACGCCACCGGGTCCACGTTCTTGCCGACCAGGGCGAGCGCCAGGTCGCCGACGACCTTCGACGACGGGGTGACCTTCACGATGTTGCCGAGGATGCGGTTGGCTTCGGCGTACATGTCCTCGATTGCCTCGAAGCGCTGCCCCAAGCCGAGCGAGATCGCCTGCTGACGCAGGTTCGACAGCTGACCACCGGGGATCTCGTGGTGGTAGACGCGTCCGGTCGGGCCGGGGAGGCCGGATTCGAACGGCCCGTACAGCGCACGCACTGCTTCGAAGTACGGCTCCAAGGAGGTGGCCGCCTCGAGCGACAGCCCGGTTTCACGGTCGGTGCCGTCGGTCGCCGCGATCAGCGCGGACATCGACACTTGGCTCGTCGTACCCGCCCACGCCGCCGATGCCACGTCCACCGCGTCCACTCCGGCATCGATAGCCGCCAGCAGCGTGCCCAACTGCCCGCCGGCGGTGTCGTGGGTGTGCAGGTGGACGGGCAGGTCGAACCGCTCGCGCAACGCCCGTACCAACACGCGCGCCGCTGGGGCTCGGAGCAACCCGGCCATGTCCTTGATCGCCAGGATGTGGGCGCCGGCCTCGACCAGTTGATCGGCAAAGCGCAGGTAATAATCCAACGTGTACAAGTTTTCCGACGGGCTGAGCATGTTGCCCGTGTAGCAGAGGGCGGCCTCGGCGATGCCGTACCTGGTCTCCCTCACCGCCTCGATCGCCGGCCGGATCTGTTCGATGTTGTTCAACGCGTCGAAGATCCGAAACACGTCGACGCCGGTCGCGGCGGCCTCGTGAACGAAGGCGCTCGTGACGGCCAGGGGGTACGGCGTGTACCCGACCGTGTTGCGGCCCCTCAGCAGCATCTGCAGCGGGATGTTCGGCATCAGCTCGTGCAGTTGCGCGAGCCGAGCCCACGGGTCCTCCTTCAGGAACCGCAGGGCGACGTCGTACGTGGCACCGCCCCACGCTTCGCTCGACCACAACTGCGGCAGCATCCTCGCGACGTGGGGCGCGACGTTGATGAGGTCCCTGGTGCGAACCCGCGTCGCCAACAGCGACTGATGCGCATCACGGAAGGTCGTGTCGGTCACGGCCACGCCCCGCCGTTCCCGCAGCGCCCGCGCGAAACCCTCCGGGCCGAGCTGCACGAGCTGATCCCGCGACCCTGCCGGCGCCGGTACGTCGAGCCGGGCGCCGAGATCGGGAAGTTTGGTCCGGGCCACGAGCTCGGTGCGCGGTTCGCCGTACGGCTTGTTCACCGTGATCCCGGCGAGGTACGTCAACAGCTTGGTCCCGCGGTCGGCCGGCATGCGATGGTCGAGCAGGTGGGGCCGCTCGTCGATGAAGCTGGTCGTGATGCGGCCGGCCTGGAAGTCGGGATCACTCAGGACCGCTTCCAGGAAGGGAATGTTCGTCGACACTCCGCGGATCCGGAACTCCGACAGAGCCCGCGCGGCGCGGCGGATCGCGGTGCGCAGGTCGTGGCCGCGGCAGGTCAGCTTGACGAGCATCGAGTCGAAGTGGGCACCGATCTCCGAGCCGGTGAACACGGTGCCGCCGTCGAGCCGTACCCCTGCTCCTCCCGGCGTCCGGTACGTAGTCAAAGTGCCGGTGTCGGGGCGGAACCCGTTGGACGGATCCTCGGTCGTGACCCGGCACTGGAGAGCGGCACCGCGCACGTGGACGGAGTTCTGGCTGAGGCCAAGGCTGGCGAGGGTCTCGCCGCTGGCGATCCTGATCTGGCTCGACACGAGGTCGACGTCGGTCACTTCCTCGGTCACCGTGTGCTCGACCTGGATGCGGGGGTTCATCTCGATGAAGACGAAGCGGCCGTCCTCGCCGAGGAGGAACTCGACCGTACCGGCGTTCACGTAGCGGATGTGCCGGGCGAACAGCACCGCCGAGTGGCAGATCTGCTCACGCAGGGCCGCGTCAAGGTTCGGGGCTGGTGCGAGTTCGATGACCTTCTGGTGGCGGCGCTGCAGGGAGCAGTCACGCTCGTACAGGTGGATCACGTCACCGGTCGAGTCGGCCAGGATCTGGACCTCGATGTGACGAGGCCGGATGACCGCCTCTTCGAGGTACATCCTCGGGTCGCCGAACGCCGACTCCGCTTCGCGCATCGCCTCCTTGAGGGCCGCCGGCAGGTGGTCAGGGCTCTCGACGCGGCGCATGCCTCGACCGCCGCCGCCTGACACGGCCTTCACGAAGAGGGGAAACCCGACCTCTTCAGCCCGCCCGGCCAGAACCTCGACATCGTCGCTCGGCTCGCACGACCGCAGCGTCGGCAAACCGGCCGCCCGGGCCGCGGCGATCGCACTGGCCTTGTTGCCGGCGAGCTGGAGCACGGTGTGATCCGGACCCACGAAGGTGATCCCCGCCTGCTCACACGCGGTGGCGAGGTCGGGGTTCTCCGACAGGAACCCGTACCCGGGATACACCGCGTCAGCTCCACAGGCCTTGGCGGCCTCGACGATGCCCTTGACGTCGAGGTAGGCGCGAACGGGGTGGCCCACTTCGCCGATCTGGTACGACTCGTCGGCCTTCAGCCGGTACTCGCTCAGCCTGTCCTCGTGGGGAAACACGGCCACGGTCGTGATTCCGAGCTCGGTAGCAGCGCGGAACGCCCGAACGGCGATCTCACCGCGATTGGCGACCAGGATCTTGCGGAACATCTGACTCCTTGTTTCGGTACGCCGCACAACCTACCGACGCTGGCATCGGCACGGGAGTCGGGATGGGTTCGGCGCCGCCGAGCGGCGCTTGACACCCGCCAGCAGACGGTCCACCCAAGGAACGCACAGCCGTTCAGGGGCTTCGAGGGGCGCCCACCACTGTGGATGCACCCTCGTGAGTCTTTGTTACGTTCAAATGGGGCAGAAACGCAATCGACTGTGCATCTACAGTGTTGAAGGCGCCGAGACCCCTGACCCGGGTCGGAGACGAGACCCCTGACCCGGGTCGGAGACGAGACCCCTATCCCAGGGTCAGGAACAGCTTCTCCAGCCGATCGGCGGTGACCTCGTCGTCTTCTCCGGCTTTGACGCACTCGCGAAGACCCGCGGCGAGCAGTTTGAAGCCCGCGCGATCGACTGCCTTCGAGACAGCGGCCAGTTGCGTCACGACCTCTTCGCAGTCCCGACCGCTTTCGACCATCGCGATGACGGCGTTGAGTTGCCCCGCTGCGCGTTTCAAGCGGTTGGCGACCAATCGGGTGGTCTCGGCATCGACCGTGGGCATCTGCATCTCCGGTCTGTGGGCGGACGGTTCTGGTCGTCGTCGGCCACGGCCGACGACTCTCGCACGATACCTGAGGGGGTATGTCGCTGTCGCCACCCTTCGACGGCGACATTCGCACGGGACCTCAGCGCGCCTCTGGGACCGCTGCGACGCGGGTACGGCGAATACCTCAGCTCGTCGTGGTCTCGTGTCGGGTGGACACCTTCGCGTACATCTCCTCGATCAGGGCAGCGAACCTCTTCTCGACCTCGCGACGACGCACCTTCAAGGTCGGAGTGAGCAGACCGTTCTCCATCGTGAACTCTTCGAGCAGGAGGCGGAGATCGCGGATCTGCTCGTACCGGGGCAACTTCGCGCTCACGAGGGCGACCCGACGCCGAACCTCGTCGACGATCTGGGGGTGGCCGACCAGCTCGCGATGATGAGACCACGTGATCTGCAACGCCTCCGCCACCGCTTCGAGTTGGGGCAGAGCCGGTTTCACCAGCAGCGTCAGGAACGGCCGTGAATCCCCGAGCACCACGGCCTGCTCGAACAGCGGGTCGGCGAGCAGGGCACCTTCGATCGGCGCGGGCGCCACGTTCTTGCCCCCTGACGTAACGATCAGGTCCTTCAACCGGTCGGTGATGAACAGGAACCCATCTGAGTCGATATGCCCGATGTCGCCGGTGCGCAACCACCCCTCGACGATGGCCTCAGCCGTACTCTCCGGGTCACGCCAGTAGCCCGCCATCATGTTCGGGCCGCGGTACCAGATCTCCCCGCCCCGGGCGATCATCACCTCGGAGTGGTTCATGACCCGCCCGACCGATCCCGGGCGCTGTCCGCCGGGGGCGTTGAAGCTGATCAGCGCAGACGCTTCCGTCAGCCCGTACCCGGGAAACAGCGCCAACCCCGCCGCCCCGATGAACTCCTCGACCTCGATCCGCAACGGTGCGCCGCCGCAGGCCATCACCGCCTTGGGGGGGCCCAACGCCGTACGAATCTTGCTCAACACCAGCCGGTCCGCGACCCGAAGTTGGGCGTCGAGCACAGCCCCGGGGGTCTTTCCGGCCCGGAATCGGGCCTGGGCGGCGGCGCCGACGCCGACCGCCCACCGGAACAGTCGCAATTTCGCAGCAGAACCGGCGACGCTGCCGTACGCCTCGGAGTAGACCTTCTCGAACAATCTCGGTACGGACACGAGCATCGTCGGCTTCACGAGCTTCAGCATCTCGGCCACGCTGCGGGGGTCGGGACAGTAGGTGTTCATGCAACCGCGGGTGAGCACTGCGAACGTCCAGGCGCGTTCGAACGAGTGGGCCAGCGGCAGGAAACAGAGCGAGTGGTCGGGAGGCCCGAACGCGAAGAACTCGTCGAGGGCCACCATCTGGTCGGCGAAGCCCGAGTGGCGCAGCATGACGCCTTTGGGATCGCCCGTCGTGCCCGACGTGTAGATGATCGAAGCCAGATCGTCAGGCGACGCCTCGGCCAGGCGTTGTTCGAGGAGGTCGGCGGATTCGCGTGTGGGGGGTACGGCACGGACTTCGTCGAGCACGTGCACCCGAGGGTCGTCGGCGGTCACCGAGTCGAAGACGATGACGTGGCGCACTTCAGGAGTGTCGGGCCACACCGCCTTGACGACGTCCAGTTCGACCTGGCCGGCCACGAAGACGAGCTCGGCCCCGGAGTGGCGAAGGAGGTACGACACCTGGTCGGGGGTCGACGTCGTGTAGACGGGTACGACGACCGCTCCGGCCGTGAGCGTGGCGAAGTCGGCGATGGTCCACTCGGGCCGATTCGGCGAGTAGATCGCGACCCTCGCCCCGGGCTCGATGCCGAGGTCAATCATGATCCGGGCGAGCGCGTCGACCTCGGCGGTGGCCCGCTCGTAGGTCAGGGTGCGCCACCCGTTGCCCCGCCTGATCCGCGTGGCGACTCGGTGGCCGTGCTGTCGAGCGGCTTCCCGGAACAATCGCGCGAGATGTCGTTCCGGCATTCCCGCCTCCCCCCCACGTAGGGTGCCAACGCTACCGCCTGGTCGAGCGGTTGAGAACTCCGACCTTGGGCCGCTTTCCGTGGCGACAAGGGGAGTTGTCGAATGTTGCCTTGGCCACGGGCAAAGTCGTGCACCTGCTCACAGCTGCTCAATGACCCCGTCGAGCATCGACTTCGTCAGCCGGCCCGTGAACGTGTTCTGCTGGGAGACGTGGTACGACCCGACCAGCCGGAGGTTGCCGGCAGGAGTGGTGAGGGTCGTGGTGGCGCCGTGCCCGAACTTGGGCGACGGCTTCGTGACGCCCCAACCCAGCCGGCGAGCCGCCGAGATCACGGCGCTCCACCCGATCCCGCCCAGGGCCAGGATCGATTCCAGAGTCGGCAGGCAGAGCGTGAATTCCCGATCGAGCCAGCCGGCGCACGTCGCCAGTTCCTCGACCGTCGGACGATTGGCCGGGGGCGCACAGTGCGCCGCGGCGGTGATCCGTACCCCCGTCAACTCAAGGCCGTCCCCGGCGTGCCGAGACTCCGGTTGCGAGGCGTAGCCGGCCCGGTACAACGCCGCATAGAGCCAGTCGCCGGAGCGATCCCCCGTGAACATTCTGCCCGTACGGTTGGCGCCGTGCGCCGCCGGTGCGAGCCCGACGATCAGGACGCGAGGTGCTGGGTCGCCGAAACTCGGGGCCGGACGTCCCCAGTACGGCTCCCCCCCGAAACTCGACCTCTTCTGGCGGGCCACGTGTTCGCGCCAGTCGACGAGGCGCGGACAGGCGCGGCACACCGAGACACGCGCCGCCAAGTCGGGCAGCGCGTCGACGCCGGCCGCGATCTCCACCACGCCCCGACCGTCCGCGGCGATCGGCGTGTCGGTGGTCGCGAGGTCGCCAGGCCAGCCGGTTCCGGGTTCGACCGGAGACCCGAACCCCAGACCGGTCCTCGGATGGGGAAGCTGGTCGCCCGCGGGTCCACGCTGCGTCATGACGCCACCCTACGAATGAGGTCCGCCTGCACCGGCCAGCACGGTGTCCGAGCAGCCTCCCCGTACCGAACGACGGCAAATCCGGGCCTGACTGCGATTATTCGCAGTCAGGCCCGGATTTGCCGTCGTTCGGTACACATCGGGGTCAGTCACACCCCCACGACCCGTCGAATCGGGGCAACGATGTGCCCTCACCCCGAGACTTGACCCTCGAGGGAACCGCTGAGGGCGGTCGATCGTGATCGTGGAGCAGGAAGCACGGTGAGGTCACCGTCGATGTCTCGGACGGTCAAGGGTGTGCGATAGATCCCCGACAACACGACGGGATCGAGCACGTCGGCCGGCGCCCCGGTCGCCACCGCCGTGCCCGCATCGAGCAGCAGCAACCGATCCGCGAAGCGAGCAGCGACCGTGAGGTCGTGCATCGCCGCGACGACGGCCAGGCCGTCGGTGATCCGCAGACGGTCGACCAGTTCGAGAACGTCGGCTTCGTGGCCCAGGTCGAGAGCGCTGGTCGGCTCGTCGAGCAGCAGCACCGGCGCCTCCTGCGCCAGGGCACGGGCGATCACCACACGTTGCGCTTCACCGCCGGACAGGTCGGTGACGAGCCGCGACACGAACGTTTCCAGCTCCAACCTGCGCAGCACGTCGACGACGATCCTCCGATCGCGCACCGACTCCCGGGCCAACCACGACAGATGGGCGGTGCGCCCGGCCAGCACGTACTCCGCCACCGTCATCCCCACCGGCATCACCGGCGCCTGTGGCACGAGCGCGAGCTCCCGCGCGCTCGGCCGGGAGCCGCGCTCACCCACCACCGATCCCGTGTACGGCACCAGCCCCGCCAAAGCGCGCAGCAACGACGACTTGCCGCTCCCGTTCGGGCCGATCAGCCCGAGCCACTGCCCCTCGTGCAGGTCCAGATCGACACCGTGGAGGACTTCGGCAGAGCCGTACCTCACCCTGATTCCCGCAGCGACAAGCACCGTCATGGTCGGCCTCCGCCCGTGCGCCACAACAACAGCCCGAAGAACGGAGCCCCCACGAAGGCCGTGATCACTCCGACGGGGAGTTCGGCGGGCGCGGCCAGGGTGCGAGCGCCCACGTCGACCAGCCCCAGAAACGCGGCTCCCACGACGCCCGACAGGGGCACGATCACGCGGTAGGAGTGGCTGGCGAGCAGCCGTACCAAGTGAGGAACCACCAGCCCGACGAACGCGATGAGGCCGCTCGTCGACACCGCGGCGGCGGTCAGCAACGTGGCGGCGGTGAGAACGATCAGGCGGGTACGGCCGGGGTGCAGACCCAGGGTGCGTGCCTCGTCGTCACCGACCCTCAACACGTCGAGGTGCCGACCGTGGGCGACGAGAACGACGGCGGCGATCACCATGTACGGCAGGAGGCCGGCCACAGGTCCCCAGCCGTTGGAGTTCAGACTGCCGAACATCCAGGCCAACACCTCGCGGGAGCGAGTCGGATCCAGCCGCTGCAGCGCAAACGTCTGGGCGGCCGAGAAGAACGCGGCGACGGCGACTCCGGCAAGCAGCAGCGTCGCGGGGCTCCCGAAAGACCCTCGCGCCACCAGCGCCGACGCCCCGACAGCGACCAGGGCGCCGAGGAACGCGGCGGCCGGTACGGGCGCGAACGCGTTGCCGGCGATCTTCAACCCGAAGCCGATGGCCAGCACCGCACCGAGCCCGGCTCCGGCCGAGACACCGAGCAGGTACGGGTCGGCCAGCGGATTGCGGAACGTTCCTTGGTACGCCGCACCAGCCATCGCGAGCCCGCCGCCGACCATGAGGCCCAGCACCGTACGTGGCAGTCGGATCGACCACAACACTGCCTCCTGCTGATCCGACAAGGGGGAATGGATGCCGATTCCGGGGATCTTGGCGAACAGGGAGCCGAGCACGTCAACGGGGGGCAGGCCCGCCGCCCCCGTGGTGGCACTGAGCAGGACGACCCCGATCAGCACCACCACGGCAGCGGCCAGCGCCATGAGGGGGAGCCGATAGGCGCGACGTACGGCGGTCTCGAGTGCGTCGGTCGAGTGGCTCTCGCGACTCGCCGGCGACTCCGACGCCGTGCTCCGCGCGGCCCGGCTCCCCACGGTCACGTCACGGCTCCGAGCGCCTTGCTCAGGTCGCTGACCAACTGGGGCAGCCGGGGTCCCCACCGGGAGCTGACGTCTGCGCTGACGACCACGACGTGGTTGTTCTTGACTGCGGACAGGGTTTCCCAGCCGGGCCGCTTGGCGATGTCGGCGGCGGTCAAACCGCTCTGGTCGGTGATCACGATGACCTGGGGGTCGGCCTTGAGGATTGCCTCGGCGGTGAGTTGCGGGTAGCCGGTCTTGCCCGGGTCGGCTTCGTCGGCGATGTTCTTCGCGCCGAGTTGGGTGTAAACGGAGCCAATGAAGCTCGCCGAGCTGGCGGCGTACAGCTTGCTGTCCAGCTCGTGGTAGACCCGCACCGGGACTTTCGGCGCCGAGTCGAACGCTGCCTGCAGTTGGACCTTCATCGTGTCGATCAGCTTGGCCGTCTCCGGGCTGCGGCCCGTCGCCCGACCCAGCGCGGTGATCGCCGGGTACCCCGCCTCGATCGTGGCCGGTGCGGCGTTGACGAGCACCGGTACTCCCGCCTTGCCCAGGGTGTCGACGATCCCGTTGGTGTCACCGCTGGTCACGACGAGGTCGGGGGTGTAGGCGAGGATCGCCTCGACGTTGGGCTGGAAGCCGGACAGGGTCGTCTTGGGCGCGTTCGCCGGATAGTTGGAGAACTCGTCGACGGCGACGACCTGCTGGCCGGCGCCCATGGCGTACAAGAGTTCCGTGGCCGACGGCGACAGTGAGACGATCCGTGACGGCTTGGCCTTGATCGTGATCTGACCCTTGCCCGAGTCGAGGGTGACCGGGAAGACGTCGGCGGCGGCCGCAGTGGACGACGTGGCGACGGAGGCCGCCGGCGCAGTGGCGGTGGCCGTACCGCAGCCGGCTAAGGCAAACAGGACGAGGAGTGGCAGCGCGAGCCGCCTGAGCGTGGACATGAGATTCCTCCGTTCGGTCGAGGACGAAGATGCTCGAGCCACGGAGTGTTCCGATCGGCCGAACCGGCCCTGGTCCTCGAGGGCAACTGATGGTTCTGCCGTACACGATCGACCGGACTCGTCCACCGGGTGGTGGCTTCACCGTTGCGGGTCAGTGCCGGGATTGGACCGGACTTCGCCGTGCGCGACAGCGAGATCCTAGCGTCACCGGATGGGTACGGCAGACCCGCGGACTTGCACGGACGCCGCCGGTGTCATAGGAGAGAACCCATGATCTCGTTCGGAGCCCATGTGGAGCAGGTGGACCCGATCGCCGAGGCGGTCGCTCGGGGTGCTGGCCTGTCGCAGTTCTTCCTCGGCGATCCGCAGGGGTGGAAGGGGCCGGTGGTGTCGTACGCGGGCGGGGCGGACCGGCTCAAGGCGGATGCCGAAGAGGCGGGAATCGACCTGTACGTGCATGCCCCGTACGTGCTGAACGTCGCGTCGCTGAACAACCGGGTACGGATCCCGTCGCGCAAGCTGCTGCAACAGCAGTTGACGATGTCTGCGCAGATCGGAGCCAAGGGGCTGATCGTGCACGGCGGACACGTGGGCAGCGACGACGACGTGGCGATCGGATTCGACAACTGGCGCAAATGCATCGACGGGCTGGACCTTGCGGTGCCCCTGTTGATCGAGAACACCGCCGGCGGCAACGGGGCGATGGCGCGGCGGCTCGATCGGATCGACCAGCTGTGGTCCACGATCGCCGAGGCGGCCGGAGCCGACCACGTCGGCTTCTGCCTCGATACGTGTCATGCTCATGCCGGCGGCCTCGAACTCGCGGGGCTGGTCGAAAAAATCCTTGCCATCACAGGCAGAATCGACCTCGTTCACGCCAACGACTCCAGGGATGCCTTCGACTCCGGGGCGGATCGACATGCCGACCTGGGTACCGGATTCTGCGACCCCGAAGGTCTGGTGGCCGTCGTGGCCGAGGCAGCAGTACCCGTCGTATTCGAAACCCCCGGCGCCAAGGCGGGATCGAGCCACGACATCACTTGGCTGATCGAGCGTCTGTCGTGAGGCCCGCGGACCGCCCGTGAGTTGCTTCGTCACGCCACGACGGCGGGAACGTGGCCGATAAGGTCGCTGACATGGCGAAGAGCATTTACGTGATGAGCCCGGAAGGCCTCGTCGGCAAGTCGGCCATCGCCCTCGGCGTGATCGAAACCTTGGCCCGCGAAGTCGGCTCGGTGGGCGTGTTCCGGCCGATCATCAAAGCAGGGGTCAAGGACACGATCCTCGACGGTCTGGTGCGTCAGCCGGCGGTCAACGGAGACTACGAGGCGTCGTACGGGGTGACTTACGACGCGCTGCACGACAGCCCGGACGAGGCGATGGCAGAGATCATCTCGCGCTACTCCGATCTCCAGTCGAAGTACGACACGATCGTCGTGCTCGGCAGCGACTACGCCGACGTGCTGGGGGCCGCGGAGTTCCCCTACAACGCCGATCTGGCGGCCCATCTCAACATTCCGGTGCTGCTCGTCGCGCGAGGCAACGACAAGAGCCCCGAGGGTCTGCGGCATGCCATCGACGGATCGCTGGAGCAGCTGTCGCAGCATCACGCCACAGCCATCGGCGTCATCGCGACTCGCCTGCCGAGGGAAAACTTCGAGGCCTACCGCGATGCGTTGCAGGGGATTCCGCTCAACGTGGTCTGCCCGATTCCGGAGCACAAAGTGCTCGCCTCGCCGACCGTGGCGCGGCAGTTCAAGGCCGCGAACGCCACGATGATGCAGGGCAAGGAAGAACTCCTCGACCGGGAGTCGGCCGGCGTGCTGGTGCTGTCGATGACGTTGCCGAACGTGCTGGAACGGCTCTATCCCGAGGCAACGGTCGTGACGGCGTCGGACCGGATCGACCTCCTGCCCGGTCTGCTGCTGGCCCACACGTCGGGGGCGTTCCCGCCGCTGGCGGGGATCGTGCTGGTGGGGGGGTACGAAATTCCGCCGTCGATCCTCAAGCTGATCGACACCTTGGATTCCGACTTGCCGATCGCGACGACGTCGTACGGCACGTTCAAGACGGCCGAGACGTTGTTCGGGCTCGAAGGAGCGATGACCGATTCACCGCGCAAGATCGAGATCGCGCGGGGCATGTTCGGCCGCTACGTGGATTCGGAGGCCCTCCTGCAGGCCATGGAGGTACCGAGGGCCCAGATCCGCACTCCCCTGATGTTCGAGTACCAACTCATGCAGCAGGCCCGCACCGACCGCCGTACCATCGTCCTTCCCGAGGCAACCGACGACCGGATCCTCGAATCGGCCGCCATGCTGCTGCGCCGTAACGTGGCGAATCTGGTCCTGCTCGCGCCGGAGCACTATGTCAACCAGCGTTCGGGTTCTTTGGGTCTGAACCTGTCGCGGGCGTCGTGCGTCGACCCGACCGATCCGGGGCTGCTGGACACGTTCGCGACCGAGTACGCCCGTCTGCGCGCGAAGAAGGGCGTCACCCTGGATCAGGCACGAGCGAAGATGGCGGATTTGTCGTACTTCGGCACGATGATGGTCCACTTCGGCATGGCCGACGGGATGGTGTCGGGCGCGGTGAATACGACGGCCAACACGATCCGCCCGTCGTTGGAGTTCATCAAGACCAAGCCAGGCGTCTCGGTCGTGTCGAGTTCGTTCCTGATGTGCCTGCCGGATCGGGTCGTGGTGTTCGCCGACTGTGCGGTGAACCCGATGCCGACCGCAGCCCAGTTGGCTGACATCGCGATCTCGTCGGCGGAGACGGCTGTTCAGTTCGGGATCGAGCCGAGGGTGGCGATGTTGTCGTACTCGACCGGAACCTCGGGGTCGGGCGCCGACGTAGACAAGGTTCGCGAGGCGACGGAGTTGGTACGGCAGCGCGCCCCCGAGCTCTTGGTCGAGGGCCCGATCCAGTTCGACGCCGCGATGGACCCTTCCGTGGCGAAGACGAAGTTGCCGAACTCGGCTGTGGCTGGGAAGGCGACGGTGTTCGTGTTCCCGGATCTGAACACGGGCAACAACACGTACAAGGCGGTGCAGCGTACGGCCAACGCCGTGGCGATCGGCCCGGTGCTGCAGGGCCTCAACAAGCCAGTGAACGATCTGTCGCGCGGCGCGACGATCGACGACATCGTGAACACCGTCGCTATCACCGCCATCCAGGCTCAAGCAGAGCCCAGCGGCACCCCGTCACCCCTCGCGAACCAGGCCTGAAGGAGATCCCGTGTCCAAGCCGATCCTGTTGTTGAATTGCGGCTCGTCCAGCATCAAGTACCAAGTCATCGACGCCGATTCCGAGGAGGTGCTGGCCTCGGGCATCGTGCAGAAGATCGGACTCGCCGACGGCACAGTCGACCACACGGTGGGTGGACGTACGGAACACCTCGACCAGCAGATCCCTGACCATCAGGACGCGTTGCGCCTGGTCGTGAAGGCATTCGAAATGTTCGGGCCGACATTGGCCGACGTGGTCGCGGTCGGCCATCGGACGGTGCACGGCGGGGACAAGTTCCGCTCCACCGTGCAGATCGACGACGACGTGATCCAGGGCTTGCGGGACCTGTCAGGGCTGGCGCCGCTGCACAATCCCCCCGGCATTGCGGGCATCGAGGCCGCCATGTTGGTGCTGCCCGACGTGCCTCACGTGGCGATCTTCGACACGGCATTCTTCTCGACGCTGCCGGCCGAGGCGTACACGTACGCGATCGACGCCGATGTGGCGCGTCGCTTTTCGGTGCGCAAGTACGGCTTCCACGGCACCAGTCACTCGTACGTGTCGAAGAAGGCTGCCGAGTTCCTCGGCCGAGATCTGGAGGACCTCAACCAGATCGTCTGCCATTTGGGGAATGGGGCCTCGATCTCGGCAATCAGGGGTGGAATCGCGGTCGACACGTCGATGGGATTGACGCCCCTGCAGGGTCTCGTGATGGGTACCCGGTCTGGGGACGTCGACCCCGGGCTGCACGCCTACCTCGCGCGCGAGGCCGGCATGTCGCTCGACGAGATCGATTCCTTGCTGAACAAAAAGTCGGGCCTCGCTGGGCTCACGGGTGGCGCCTCCGACTTCCGTGACCTCGCCGAAAAGATCGAGGCGGGCGACGAGGCCGCCAAACTGGCCTACGACGTGTACGTGCACCGCCTCGTCAGCTACATCGGGTCGTACCTCGCGATCCTCGGAGTGGTGGACGTGTTGGTGTTCACGGCCGGTGTCGGTGAGAACGCCGCGCAGGTGCGGGAATCGGTCTGCGACCGGCTGGCGCCCCTCGGCTTCCTGATCGACGACGATGCCAATGCCGTACGAAGCAAAGAGCCTCGCGTGATCAGCCAGCCCGATTCGCCGGTGACGATCCTGGTCGTACCAACCAACGAGGAACTGGCCATGGCCCGGGAGACCGCCGCCATCGTGGGCTGACGGGTAGCTGCATCGCTACGATCCCCCCAACTCGTCACCCAATCGGGTGCTCGTTGTCACTCTTCAACAAACTCGAGAGTCTTCCTCTGTCGAATCACAACGAACGGAGTTCACCGCGACGTCCACTGATCGTCGTTCTTTCGACACATACCGCGCTGCGTCAGTAGCGTGGCCCTCATGTCGACGGCGCTGATCACGGGCGGAACTTCCGGTATCGGCAACGCTTTCGCCCGCGAACTCGGCAGCCAGGGCTACGATCTCGTTCTGGTCGCTCGCGACACCGCGCGACTCGAGACCGTAGCCGAAGAACTCCGTACCTCATTCGGCGTTCTCGTCGACGTCATCACCGCTGACCTCTCCGTTCGCGACGACCTGATCCGCGTGGCCGAACGTCTCGAAGACGTCGACCACCCCGTCGACATGCTCGTCAACAACGCCGGCTTCGGGCTGCACTCCTCACTCTTGGACAAGGACTTCTCGCTCCAAGAGAAGGCCATGGATGTCATGTGTCTCGCCGTGCTCGTGCTGGCCGGAGCAGCCGCCCGATCGATGATCGCGCGAGGCGGACACGGCAACATCATCAACGTCAGCTCGACGTCGGGGATCATCACGACCGGTAACTACTCGGCGATCAAGGCGTGGGCGACGACGTACACCGAAGGTCTGGCCGTCGAACTCGACGACACCGACATCAAGGTGACCGCGCTCCTGCCGGGGTGGGTTCGCACGGAGTTCCATGCCCGCGCCGGCATCAACGCCAGCAAATTGCCCGACTTCGTCTGGCTGGAGGCCGACGACCTCGTCAAGCAATGCCTCGAAGACAACGCGAACGGCAAGGTCCTGTCCGTTCCGGGCCGCAGGTGGGCCGCTGCGTACCAACTCGGCCGACTGCTCCCCCGCGGCTTGGTGCGCTGGGGCTCGGGCAAACTGTCGGATTCACGGAGAACCTGATGGCCGACTTCGACCGCCAGGTCTACCAGTCTGCCGCCAGAGCCGGCGCCAGATTCGTCACGCAGGAACTGATGTTGAAGTCGGTCGTCTGGCGTCTCGTCAAGGTGCGGGTGCACGGTGAACAGCACGTCGACGGCCTCGAGGCCCCCTTCGTCGTCGTGGCCAACCACTCCTCACATCTCGACGCGCCCCTCATCATCGGGTCCCTCCCGCGACGACTGTCCAAGTACCTCGCCATCGGTGCCGCCGCCGACTACTTCTTCGAATCGAAGGTGTCGACGCTGCCGATGAAGGTGTTCATGAACGCCTACCCCATCGAACGCCGCGGGCTTCGATCGCGCAAAGGCTTGTCGGGGCAGTTGCTCTCCGACGGCGTACCCCTGTTGATCTTTCCCGAGGGGACCCGCTCCCGTACCGGAGCGATGGGCCCGTTCACTCCGGGGGTCGCCGCGCTGTGCATTTCCCGCGGGGCTCCGTGCCTGCCGGTCGCGCTGGTGGGGGCGTTCGCAGCCTGGCCGTACGGCCAGAACCACCTGCCGCGCGGCCGCCCCGAGGTCCACGTCGTCATCGGGCACCCCCTGACGCCGGCACCGGGCGAAATCGCCAAGCAATTCAACGACCGGATGCGGCGTTCTGTGCAGCAGTTGCACGATTCGACCGCCCGCGCGTACGGCCTGCCCACCTTGGACGACTACGCTCGGGCCGTGACCCTGCGCCAGGCGTCCGTACCCGCAGCCTCGGCCTCGTCTCCCGATTCTCCCAATCCGGCCCCTGACAGCGCTGCCAGCGCGAAGGAGTAAGTCCATGAGCATCGTCAAGCAGCAGAAGTGGTGGGGCTGGGGCGAGGAGGGAATCTCCTTCTCCTTCGCCGACAAACCCAAGTTCGCGCCCTTCGTCCTCGACAAGCTCGACGTCGATATCACGATCCCGGCTCCCACAGTGCGCGAGTTCTCGACTCTCGACGTACCCACCTCCCAGCTGGGCGACGACCTGCGACAGAAGTTCGTCGACGCGCTGGGAGCCGACTACGTCGTCGACGACGACGAGGTACGGGTCGTCCACGCGTTCGGCCGCGGCGTTCGGGACCTGGTGCGCGTCAGGCGCGGCGAACTGGGCCGCGTGCCAGATGTCGTGCTCTACCCCGCCGACGAAGAGCAGGTCATTGCGATCGTCGACGCCGCTGTCGCGGCCAATGCCGTACTGATCCCCTACGGGGGCGGCTCCAACATCGTCGGCGCGCTCGAAGCCCTACCCGACGAAACCCGCACGGTCGTCAGCGTCAACCTCGGACGCATGAACCGGGTGCTCGAGATCGATGCCGACTCCGGGCTCGCCCGCATCCAGGCCGGGGTGCTCGGTCCCGACATGGAGGTCCAGCTCAACGCCCAAGGCTGGACCATGGGCCACTTCCCCGATTCGTTCATGTGGTCGACCCTCGGCGGCTGGATCGCCACGCGCTCCAGCGGCATGCAGTCGGACAAGTACGGCGACATCGCCGACATCACCCGCGGCCTGCGCATGGTCATGACCGACCAAGTGCTCGTTCTGCGCCCTCTGCCGTCGTCGTCGTCAGGCCCCAGCGTTCGCGAGATCGTGCTCGGCTCCGAGGGTCGGCTGGGCATCATCACCGAAGCGTGGGTGAACGTGCACCGCACGCCGCAGGTACGGCAGATCCAGGCCTACTTCTTTCCCGACTACTACTCCGGCCTCAGGGCGATGGAGGAGATCAGCGCCTCAGACGCCGCGCCGACCATCACCAGGGTCAGCGACGCCAACGAGACCGAGTTCTCGATGGCGAACGGCAAGAAGTCCAGCACGATCGGCCACCTGCTCAACCGGGCGATCCAGGAAGTCATGACCCGCAAGGGTTGGGACCTGAAGAAGATCTGCGTGTCGTTCATCGGTTTCGAGGGCTCGGCCGTGCACGTGCGCTACGAGAAGATGCTGGTCGGCAAGATCGTCTCCCGCAATGGCGGGATGGGCGTCGGCACCGGCCCTGGCGCGCTCTACGACCAGAAGAAGTTCGACATCCCCTACATCCGCGACTTCCTGCTCGACCGCGGCATTCCTGCCGACGTGTCCGAGACGTCGACACCGTGGTCGGGCCTGCGTCAGATGTACGACAACACCCGCGCCGCCGCGCAGCGCGCGTTCGACGAGGCTGGGGTCAAGGGCTTCATCATGTGCCACCTGTCGCACAGCTACCACTCCGGCGCCTGTCAGTACTTCACGTTCGCGATCAACGACTCCAGTGAGCACAACATGGAGTCGTACGACCGGGTCAAGCAAGCGATCCAGCAGTCGTTCATGGACAACGGCGGCACGGTCAGCCATCACCACGGGGTCGGCGAAGAGCACAGTCCCTGGATGGATCAGGACATCTCACCGGCCGGCGTATTCATCCAGCGCACGCTCTTCGAGGGCGTTGACCCGGGTCAGAACTTCAACCCGGGCAAGGTTCTTCACGACGGCATACCGGGCGTGTCGAGCAATTCGGTCCAGCCCGAGTAACCCGATCGATCCTGGGACCGACTCCCCGGCTCAGTCGGGGTCGATGCCGTACTTGCCGCCCGACAGCAACCGCATCGCGCTGTCGATCTCCTCTGCCGTGGCCGACATCTGAGTCAACTGGAAGTCCCCGTGGGGGGCTGTCTTGTCGGCGAGAAAGTGGAGCACGGGCTTGCCCTTGGCCTCGCCCCGCCTGAGCGTGAAGGATCCCCACCGACGTTCGACCACCGGCTCGCGGTTGCCCGGCACAGGCATCGAAATGCCTTGACGACTGAGCGTGAACACTTCGGGGACGCCGTCGGCCGACGTCGGGATCGCCTTCGCGGCTTTGAATTGGCCCAAGCCCACCCAGATCGTGAACGCCCCGAACGCGACCGTGACGAGCCAACCGAAGGGTGCCTTGGCGTCGCTGATCTGCGCGATCAGTTGGGTCGCGCTGAAGATCAGCATGCCTGCCCCCACCGCCAGCAACAGCGACCCCCCGATCCTCAGGTTCCGCTTCTGACGAACCGCTTTGCCGTCCACCGCTTCGGGGGTCATGCTCACGACGTAGGAATTCACCCCCACATTGTGCCCGGCCCCGACGGGGCCGTCCGCAGGTGCCCCGCGGCTGGAATCGAGGTACGGCAGAGAGCCCGGCCGGAGCATTGGCCGTACCTCGCCTGCACCGGCCTTCGGCGCCCGTCGGGCCAGCCCGGCACAGTAGATTCGGCTCGTGACCATCCTCGTGAGACCCGTCTCCGCGCCCGACTACCTTGCCTTCGTTGCCGAGCGAGGTTCGGCGAGCTTCCTGCAGACCCCCGCCTGGGCCCAGGTCAAGCAGGAATGGGGTTCGGAGTTGGTGGGGTGGTACGACGGGCCCACCCTCACCGGCGTGGGCCTCGTGCTGTACCGGGCGATGCCGAGGATCGGGCGCTCCTTGGCGTACCTGCCCGAAGGTCCGGTGCTCGACTGGTCGACGCCCGACATCGCCGCCTCGCTCGATCCCTTGGTGGCCTACGTCAAGAGCAAGGGGGCCTTCGCCGTACGGATCGGCCCGACCCTCATCTGGAGACGCTGGGGCGCCGACACGATCAAGAAGGCCATCGCGGACGACGACGTCACGCGCCTCACCGCTGTCGAGCCAGACATGCTCGACGACGCGGCCACCCGACTCAGGGGCACCCTTCGGACACTCGGCTGGCTCCCCCCTCGCCAGGAAGAGGGCTTTGCCGCCGGCCAGCCGGAGTTCAACTTCCAGCTCCCGCTTGCAGGCAAGACCGAAGCTGACCTGCTCGCGGGCATGAACCAGCTGTGGCGCCGCAACATCAAGAAGGCCGAGAAGCTCGGAGTCGAGGTGACCCAGGGCACGCGCGACGACCTCGCCGCCTTCCACCAGCTCTACCTCGAGACCGCCGAGCGCGACCACTTCACCGGGCGCCCGCTGAGCTACTTCACGACGATGTGGGATGCGCTGCGCGCCGAGGACCCCGACCGGATCCGCCTTTATCTGGCCCGGCACGAAGGACAGTTGGTCGCGGCCACCACGTGGGTACGGGTGGGCACCCACTGCTGGTACTCCTACGGCGCATCCTCCAACGCCAAGCGGGAAGTACGGGGGTCGAACGCCATCCAGTGGCGGATGATTCGTGACGCGCTGGCGGCGGGGGCCACGGTGTACGACTTGCGCGGCATCGTGGAGGGGGTCGGCTCCGACGATCCCGAACTCGGCCTGATCCAATTCAAGGTCGGTACCGGCGGCGAAGCCGTCCAATACCTCGGCGAATGGGATTACCCGATCAACCGGCCGCTCTATCGTGCCTTTCTGACGTACCTCCACCGAGGTCGCCTCCTCGGCCGGGCCCGGTCGCTGGTCAGAGCTCCGGCGACGGCTGCCCGTACCCTGATCGGTCGGGTCCGCGGAGGCGAGCGATGACCGTACGGCTGCGTGTGCCAGGCGCCTCGTGGCGGGCTCATCTACGGCGGGTCGCTGCGTCGACTCCAGGTTTGGTTCCCGTCGCGAAGGGAAACGGGTACGGCTTCGGCCTCCGCCTGCTCGCTGCCGAGGCTGAGAGTCTGGACAGTGGCGTCATCGCCGTCGGCACGCCTGCGGAGGTCGCCCAGGTGACCGGATTCGGAGGCCGGATCGTCGTGCTCCAGCCGTGGCGGCCGGACGAGCCGGGCGCTGAACAACTGCTGGCCGATCCTCGGGTCATCCACACGGTGTCGCGCCTGGACGATCTTCGTCACCTGTCGGCTTCGGGTCACCGCCCTGCCGTGCTGCTGGAGTTGTTGACGTCGATGAAACGGCACGGGTTGGCGGTGTCGGAACTCGTGGAGGTACGGCGGATTCTCGCCGACGACGGGGTCGAGTTGGAAGGCTGGACCGTCCACCTACCGATGCCTGCGGCGACCGGGGGGAACGTCGAGGAGGCCGAACGCCTCGCCAAGGCGGGCTTGGCCGTACGTCAAGTGCCAGTCTGGTTCAGCCACGTCACGCCGACCGAATACGACCGGCTGCGGTCGACGCTGTTCACCGACACCCGCCTGCGGATCGGGACCCGGCTCTGGCTCGGGGGCCAGGCGAAACCACGTGCAACGGCGACCGTGCTCGACGTGCACCCCGTGAAGCGGGGCGAGAAAGTCGGCTATTGGCAACGGGCGATGCCCGTAGACGGGCAGGTGGTGGTGGTCAGTGGGGGTACGGCACACGGCATCGCCCTCGAAGCGCCGACGGCCGCGTCGTCCTTGCGTCAGCGCGTGATCTCCGCCGCCACTGGGTCGATGGAAGCCATGGGTCTGGCGCTGAGCCCGTTCACGATCGGGGGCAAGAAGCGCTGGTTCGTCGAGCCGCCCCACATGCAGTCGTCTCTGGTGTTCCTGCCCGGCAAGAAGCACGCCCCCGATGTCGGCGCGGAGGTCGACGTCGAACTCCGACTGACGACTGCCACAGTCGACGAGGTCTTGATCGAGGAATAGGCGGGCTCCTCGCGCTTAGGGAAACGCTCATCAATGCTGTTGATCAGCGTTTCCTTAGCGCGTACATCGCTCTCCCAGACACCGGGTGATCGACGCGTTAAGGAAGCGCTGATCAATGCTGTTCCGAGCGAGGACGTGCCGGGCGGGATGAGCCGGTACCACTACATCTCGTGGTCGTACCGGGCGTACGGGTAGAGATGTGGGGGGAGCGGATCGCCCGATCCGGTGCGCCGCAGCCGGGACATGATTGATCAGCGGTTCCTTAAGGAAGCGTAGACCGTGGCTGCACGCGCTATACCCGGTACTCCGGTGCAGGATCGGGGGCCGGCGGGGCTTCGATGTCGTCGTTGATCGGAATCTCGAAAGGATGGTCGTTGTAGGCCCGGGGGTCCTCGATCGGCTCGATGTGGGTACGGACCTCCACCATGGGCAACGACGCCTTGATCTCCGTCTCGATCTCCTCGACCAGGTCGTGGGCCTTGCGGACAGTCCAGTCGCCAGGCACCAATGCGTCAAACGTGACGAAGCCATGACGGCCGGCAGACCGGGTGCGCAATCCGTGGAACAACAGGTGATCATCGGAGTACTTGCGCAACACCGCGACCACGGCCGCGTTCTCTTCAGGGGACAATGTGGTGTCCATCAGGCCATGGGTCGATTGGGTCACCAGCTTCCAGCCGGTCACGATGATGTTGACCCCGACCGCGAACGCGATGATCGGATCCAGCCGTTCCCAGCCGGTCAGCCAGACGAGCAGGATGCCGACCACGACCCCCGCCGACGTCCACACGTCGGTCATCAGATGCTTACCGTCGGCGGTCAGGGTCAGCGACCGGTACCGCTTGCCGGCCCGCATCAACACGACCGCCACAGCACCGTTGATCAGCGAGGCAACCACCGAGATGACCAGGCCGATTCCGACGTTCTCCAGCGGCTGCGGGTCGAGGAATCGCTGAACCGACGTCACGAGGATCGCCGCAGCCGCGACGAAGATCATCACGCCCTCGATCGCAGCGGAGAAGAACTCGGCCTTGCTGTGGCCGAATTGGTGGTCGTCGTCGGCCGGCTGCGCGGCAATCCGCAGCGCCAGCAGAGCCACGAACGCGGCCACGAGGTTGACGACCGACTCGGCAGCATCGGACAACAGTCCGACCGAACCCGTCAGCAACCACGCGCCCGTCTTGAGCGCGATCGTGGCGATCGCCGCGGCGATCGACAGCCACGCGAAGCGAGTCAGATTCTGCGGTTGTGTCACCGGCACAGTGTGCACCCATCGCGCAGCCCGGTTGACACGGACCCTTAAAAGGAAACGCTGATCAATCATGTCCCGGCTGCGGCGCACCGGATCGGGCGATCCGCTACCCCCACATCTGTGACCCGTACGCCCGGTACGACCACAAGATGTGGGGGTCCCGGCTCATCGGAGTCCGGCACGTCCTGGCTCGGAACAGCATTGTTCAGCGCTTCCTTTTAACGTGATCAGTGCTCCCCGTCCATCCGATGGGGAGCACTGACTCGAGGTGGTTGGCGTAACCCCGAGACGCGAAACTCAAACGCGCGACGTACCGGCTGACACGGTTTAATTTGAGCACCCCAACTGTATGATCGATCGTACCAACATGTCGCCGGTGCGCAACACTATGGCCGTGAGTTTCCCCGCTCCGCCGCGTGACGGCATCTCGATCCATCAATCTCTGGCCGGCGCCGTCCGGTGGTGGACCCGACCCGACGTTCGGGTGGCGATCGCGGGCCAGTCGTCCCCTTTGTCGGCAACGGAGACATGGCTGCTCGACTACCTGGTCAGGAACTCCGCCGTGCGGATGTCAGACGTGGCCAGTTTCCAGAACGTCGACCGCTCCACGGTGACCGCCCAGATCAGTCGCCTCGAGGAACGGGGTCTGGTCGAGCGGCACCACGACACGGTAGATCGTCGTGCCGTACTGGTCTCGGCCACCGAAGCCGGCGAACAGGCACTCGAAGTGCAGGCGTCGACGGCCGCCCGGCTGTACCACCGCATTCTCGAGGCGTGGCCGGCCGCCGACCGCGAGCACTTGGTCATGCTGCTGGAGCGGTTCGTCGGGGACCTCGACGCGGTCGGGTCGACGACAGTGGGCCGTTCCTGACCTGTGACCAGGTCAGTGCGGCGAGTTTGATCAGGTCAGGGCGGCGAGTTCTCCTTGACGGACCGTCCGCGCCCGGAGCACCGCGACCGACGTCGCAGCGAGGCCGAGGATCAGCCAGCCGGCGAGCGTAAACGCCGGGCCGGTCACTCCCGGCCCGCCCGAGATGACAGCCCGCACGGCGTCGTACGCCGGAGACAACGGCGAAAGCGGACGGAGGGCGTCGAACCAGGCGGGTACGGCAGCCGTCACCGCAGTGGCGACGGTCACGACCGCCAACCCGACAGCGATCAACCGACCGACTCCGCCGCCCCACGCGGCGAGGGCGTGATTGACGGCGAAGAACGACAGCGCGACCAGGCTCAGCAGCATGGCCAGTGTCGCGAACCGCGCCGCCGGCAACCTGACGAACGCCTGACCGACGCCGGCCACGACGAGAGCTTCGACGACAGCGATCACGAAACCGGGCAGCATCGAGGTGCCGAGCACAGCGACCCCCGGCCGGCTGGACATCGCCAACTTGCGCCGGATCGCAGGCAGCACCGTGTAGGTGGTCAGGCCACCGACCCACAATCCGACCACGATCAGGATCGCAGCCAGTGACGCGGTCGGCGACACCAATCCGTCGAGCTCGCTGACCGACACCGGCGACGCAACCACCTTGGTGAGGCTCTCGCGATCGGCTTGGCTGTACGAGGGAACCTGCCCGGCACCCTTCGCCAGCCCGTCGGAAAGCTGCTTCGACCCGTCGGCCAGCTTCACCGCCCCGTCGGAGGCCTGCTTCACCCCGTCGGCCAGCTGGGCCGCCCCGGGAGCCGCCACGTCGATTCCGTCCGCGAGCCGACCGACGCCGTCGACGTACGTCTTCACCCCCGCCGCGAGCGTCGGCCCGTTGTCGGCCGCGACCTTGAGCCCAGTCGCCAGTTGCGTAGTACCGTCGGCCAACTGGTCGACACCGTCGGTGTAGGTGCCGACCCCGGTGACGTACGCGGACACCCCGTCACGCAGTTGGGTCGCGCCGTCGGTCAGTTGCGTTGCGCCACTGACCAGTTGGGGGCCAGCGGCGATCATGGCGTCGAGCTGCGCCGACTGTGCCTGGAGTTCGGCAGTGGTCGGGATCTTGGCACCCTGAGACAGCATCGGCTCGACCAGGCTGAGGATCGTCTTGACCTGCTTGAGGATCGCAGCGAGCTGCGTGTTGCTCATCGACCCCAGAGCACTGGAAAGCTGTTTCAACCCTTGCTGCAGCGTCATCCCGGTCTTCGGGTCGGGCGTGGTGAAGGCCTGCTGCACGGCGGTCTTGCCGGCGGCGGCCATCGCCTTGACACCGGCGGCGTACCCCTGGCACGCCGCGTCGCCCAGTTGCTTCACCTGGTCAGGGCAAGCGGCCGCGACCTGGGTCGCGGTGGCATCGATGGTGGAATCGATCCGGGTCTGCACCGTACCGACCATGCCCGCGAGCTGTGTGGTGTCGACCTGGGCGGTGTCCAGTTGCTGTTGCAGAGCAGCGATGCCTGCCTGGATCTGTGGCACGTACGCCGACAGGTCGGGATTGCTCGATCCCGTGATCTGGTCGAGCAGGATCCGCAGCTGAATCATCAATGCCAATTGCTGCTTCGTGCTCGTGGCGAGTTGGGTCGCCCCTTGGATGTACGACGTAAGGCCGGTCGTGAACGTACCCAGGCCCGTCGCCAAGTCTCCTGCGCCCGTCACCAACTGCGCCCCCCCACTGCGCAACTGGGGGGAAGCGGCCGACAACTGGCCGGCGCCCGAGGCCAACTTCGCGGCACCGGTCGAGGCCTCGCCGATCCCGTCGGTGTACTGCTTGACACCGTCGGACAAGGACTTTCCGCCCGATTTGAGCGCCGAGGTGTTCTGAGCCATCTGGTCCAGACCGCTCGCCAAGGACGCCGCGCCCGGCGCCGCCTGCCCGAGCCCGTCGGACAGTTGGGTGGTGCCGTCGGACAGTTGCTTGGCCGCATCGGCGACGGTCTGGAACTGCTTGCCCATCTCGTTCATCCCGATGTAGACGTTGTCGAGGTAGGTCTGAGTCAGGGTTCTGTTGAGCGTCATCGCGGCCGCCTGAGCCACGTTCTGGCCCAGGGCCGTGTCGGCGATCCCGGCTACCGGTGAGGTCTGGACTTTGATCACGGCCTGCTTCGCGTCACCAGCCGCACCACTGAACGACGTCGCTGCAGCGGAGAAGTTCACCGGAATCGTAACCACCGCTGCGTATCGGCCGGACTCCAGCCCCGACTTCGCGTGCGACTCGTCGGCCAGGATCCACGTGAAGTTCTGGTCGCGGTTGGAGTCGATCAAGGCCGCGGACAGCTGACGGCCCAGAGGAACGACCTGCCCGTTCAGGGTGACCGCCTCGTCCAGGTTGACGACCGCTGCCTCGACCCGGTGCAGCCGCGAATCCGACGACCACGTGGCGGCCAAGAGCCCGCCGACGACCAACAGAGGCACGAGCACGAGCCCGATTGCCTGCTTCCACCACGCCCGTCCACGGTCGGTGAGCCATGTCATGTCGTACTCCCTTGCCCAGCGGAGGCTGCCCTCCGCGTCGTTCCGACCATTCGTTGTGCGCCGACCGGCGCGGATTCGACAGCCCCGTCGAGGTGAAGCACGTAGTCACTCGGCCTGATCAGGTCCGCGATCGCGTCGGTGCTTTGCGCGCCGAGCACGAACGCCGACCGACCTTCCTCGAGCAGAGCCCGCGCCAGGACGTCGCGGGCCGGCCCGCGCAATCGGTCCACGTCGTCGATCACGGTGAGTGCGGTGGGCTGCCAGCCCACCCGTACGTCCTCGGCTGCGAGCACAGTCGCGCGCCGCCGTACCTTCGCAGAGGAATCGGGGACGACGAAGCCGAGCACCTTGAGCCGCCCCGACGCCGGTGCCATCCGACCCCCCAGCGTCAGCATGAGCGCCCGACGGGCGACCGGATCGCCGGCGACCACCAACGCCCGGCCAGGCAGCAGCCCGACAGTCAACCGGTCGACCAGGACCGGATCCGACCCGACGACGAGGTCCTCGGCGTAGATCACGCGTGGATCGCCAGGCGCCGGCCAGTCGGCCAGGGCGAGTTGCCGGGCCAGGGATTCACCTTCGACGTCGAAGGACGGCAGCAACCGGTCGAGCCAGCGGGGCAACCACCAGGCCTTCTCGCCGAGCAGGTGCATGACGGCGGGCACGAGGGTCATCCTGACCAGGAACGCGTCGATCACGACGCCGAGCGCGAGCCCGAAGGCGATCGGTTTGATGGCCCCTTCGCCGTTCGGCACGAAGAACGCGAACACGGCGAACATGATCAGCGCCGCGGCCACGACCACCTTGGCCGAATGGACGAACCCGTCGTGGACCGCGAGTTGCGCATCGTCGCCGTGCACGTGCTCCTCGCGCATGCGGGAGACCAGGAACACCTCGTAGTCCATCGCCAGCCCGAACAGGATTCCCATCGTGATGATCGGGAAGAACGAGATGACCGCCGTCTTGTCGTGCAGGTTGATCAGCGACCCGAACCAGCCTTGGTTGAACACCAGCGTGGTCGCCCCGAAGGCTCCGCCGATGCTGAGCAGGTAGCCGATCGCGGCCTTGACGGGTACGGCGATGGATCGGAACACGATCATGAGCAGCACGAGCGACAGTCCCACCACGAAGATGCCGAACGGCAGGAGGGCGCCGCTGAGTTGAGCGGTGATGTCGAGCCCGACGGCTGTGATGCCGGTGACCGCGACGTTCACCCCGTAGCGCTGCTTCCATTGCGGCGCGAGATCGAGGATCCGTTTGGTCACCTGATCCGTGCGGGGATCGTCCGGCGCGGTGGTGGGGATGACCTGGATCATGCCGGTGTCGGCGTTGCGGTTCGGTACGGCCATGGGCACCGACGCGACGCCGGGCAGCTTCTCGATGTCGGCCTTGATCCCGTCGAGGACTCCGAGCGGATCGGTCGACTCGACGAGTTGCATGGTCACGACGAGGGGGCCGTTCTGTCCCGGGCCGAAGGCCTGGGCGACCGCGTCGTACGTCTGCCTGGCCGGCTCGCCTGGCGCGAGCTGCCCCGCGTTGGGCAACGACAGCCAGAGATCCTTCGCAGGCAGGGCCAACGCCCCGAGGCCCGCGACGACGAGCACGATTGTGAGCACCGGCACCTTCGTCACGACCCGGACCCACCACCCGGAGGCGCCGCCGCCGGTCCGAGGGGCGGGCTTGACGGGAGGTTCGGGGGTACGGGACCTGCACTTCGGGCGCATCCGCTCACCGAGGTATCCCATCACCGCCGGCAACAGGGTCAACGCCACGGCGACGCCGATCGCGACGGCGACGGCGGCGTATGCACCCATCACCGTCAGGAACGGGATTTGCGCCACGGCAAGGCCGATCAGGGCAATGATGACGGTGAGACCGGCAAAGACGACCGCCGACCCAGCGGTGGCGACCGACCGGGCGGTGGACTCCTCGGGCGACAGGGTGGGGTCGGCGAGCTGGTCCTTATGCCGGGACAGGATGAACAGCGCGTAGTCGATGCCGACCGCCAATCCGAGCATCAACGCCAGCATCGGGGTCGTCGAGTTGATCTCGGCGAAGCGGGTGGCGCCGTACGTGATGGCCATGGCCAGTCCCACCCCGACCAGCGCGTTCAGCAACGGCACCAAGCCGGCCACGACGGATCCCATGGTGACGACCAACACGACGAGCGCCACCAGCACGCCTACGCCTTCGATGATCGTGATCCTGGGAATCGAGACGGCGTACACCTCGCCGCCCACCAGCACCTGCGTCCCGGGTGGCAGCAGCTTCTGAAAGTCGGCGGCCTGATGCAGGAGGTCTTCACGTTGGGCGTCGGTGAAGGTGGAGACCGTACCCGTCACACGGATCGCGACCATGGCCGTCCGATCGTCGGCCGAGATTCTGCCTGACACGTATTCGTTGTAGGGGCTGATCGCGCCGAGCACGTACGGCAGCTGCGTCAGATGGTCGATGCCGGCCTCGATCTGCTTCTGGATCGCCGCGTCCTTCACGCTCTGTCCGGCGGGTACGGTCACCAGCACCGTGGCTCCCGCGTCGGCAGCCTCGGGAAAAGTCATCTTCAACTGGTCGTAAGCGGCCTGGCTCGGAGCTCCGGGGATCGAGAACGAGTCGCTCATGGGCTTGGCCAGCAGGGCGGCGAATCCCCCGACGACTACGACGAACGCCAACCAGGCGAGGACCACGGGGCCGCGTCGACGAAAACACCAACGCCCGATGTCGTACAAGAAGGAACTCATGCCACCCCTCAACTCGATACGGAAGTGTATCCGCGGGTTTCGGTGCGGATCGCATAGGACGAGGGGTGGCTCATCGTGCGGCCCGTTGGTACCGAAACTGCCTCTGTACGCGGTGCCGATCGGGTTTGAACGTAACAAATCACATTCTGCGGGCAGATTGGGTACGGCAGACCGGCAAGAGAGCGATAGCCGGGGTGCTCGGCGCGTCCCTCGGCCAGGCGCGACGGCGACGTTCGCCCTAGGGTGGGAGCGACCCGAAGGACGGACCCATGACCGCCGAACGCCCCGCCAGCCCCCGCCGGGCGGCGACCCGCGCGAGGCTGCTCGACGCGGCCCGCGATGTGTTCGCGGAGCGTGGAGCAGGCGGCGCGAGTGTCGAGTCGGTCTGCCAGCGGGCGGGGTTCACTCGAGGGGCTTTCTATTCCAACTACGCCTCGATGGACGACCTCACGACCGAATTGATGCGCCTGGTCGGGGAAGGTCGGCTCCGCGCGGTGCAAGCTGCGGCGGCCGGAGTCAAGCCCAGTTCCGAGCTGCAACCCTCGCTGCACGAGGCGCTGAGCGCCTTCGTCCGCCTCCAGGAGCAGACCGCCGAATCCGTCCTGCTCATCACAGAATTGGAGTTGTACGCCGTCCGTCACCCCGAGGTCCGGGCCGCGCACACACTCGTGCTCCACGAAACCCTGCTCAGCATCGTGGATCTCGTCGTACCCCTCCTCGAGCGCTTCGACTGGCGCCTCCGGCTGCCACCCACGCTCATGATGGAAGTGCTCCACGCGTTCTTCGACCACGCGGCTCTGATCTCCCACGTCACCGGGCAGGGCGCAGACTCCGAAGCCCTGGTGGACAAGCTGGTGACCTTGTTCACCGCGTTGTCAGAGCCGAAGCCTGGATCGACCGTCGATGGGGACCGATAGATTCGCCTCATGCGCGTACTCGTCACCGGCGGTGCCGGCTTCATCGGTTCCGAAGTCACCCGGGGTTTACTGGCCTCAGGTCATGACGTGGTCGTGCTCGACGACCTCTCCAGCGGCTATGCCCACAACCTCGACGAGCGCGTGGAATTCGTCGAAGGGTCCGTGGTCGACGCCGACGCCGTGACTCGCGCGTCGGCCGGAGTCGGAGCGATCGTCCACCTCGCCGCCCTGGTCAGCGTGCCCCAGTCGATCGACGACCCGGTGGACTGCCACGACCGGAATGCCACCGGCACCGTTCGTGTGCTCGAGGCAGCCCGGGCCGAAGGCGCGCAGGTCATCGTGGCTTCCTCCAGCGCGGTCTACGGGTCGAACCCGAAGCTCCCCAAGAACGAACGGGACTGGGTACGGCCGCTGACCCCGTACGCGTCGACCAAGCTATACGCCGAACAGGCAGCCCTGGCGTACCAAAGCTCCTTCGGCATGGACACCCTGGCCCTGCGATTCTTCAACGTGTACGGGCCTCGGCAGGACCAGAACCATCCCTATGCGGCCGTCGTGCCGATGTGGGTCTACTCCATCCTCACCGGCCAGCCGCTGCACGTGAACGGCGACGGCACGATCACTCGCGACTTCATCTACGTCGGGTCGCTCGCCGCGCTGATCACCGACGCGGTCAATCGGCGGGTCTCCCACCCGGAGCCGGTGAACGCGGCGTTCGGCACCGAGACGTCGCTGTTGGACCTGATCGCCGCACTGGAGGCGACCACGGGCCGTACGGCCGAGGTCGTCTTCCGCGAACCTCGCGCCGGCGATGTGCAGAAGTCATTGGCCGACAACCAGGTCATGCTGGACCTGTTCCCCGACGTCGCCCCGGTGCCGCTCGCCGACGGTCTCGCCCAGACCGTGGCCTGGTTCGAAGACCACCTCTCGTCGTGAAGATCGGCATCGTCGTCGGGTCGATCCGCGAGGGCCGCCTCGGGGCGTCGGTCGGGGCGTGGGTGTTCGAGCAGGCGTCCACCCGCACCGATGCCGAGTTCGAACTGGTCGACCTCAAGGCCTTCGACCTGCCGCTTCTCACCTCGGAGTCGGTGCCCGGCTCGGAGGAACGGATGTACGCCTCGGCCGAGGTCACCGCATGGAGCCGGGCGATCGACGCGCTCGACGGGTACGTGTTCGTGACCCCCGAGTACAACCACAGCGTTCCCGGCGCTTTCAAGAACGCGATCGACTCGATCTATCCCGAGTGGGCCGGCAAGGCGGTCGGCTTCGTGTCGTACGGCGCCGAGCGCGGCGTGAGGGCCGTCGAGGCGTGGCGGCCGATCGTCGCGACCTTGCAGATGTACGACATCCGCCCCCAGGTCTCCATGTCGACGTACGCCGAATCCGACGGCACCACGATCACACCGAATTCCCGTCGCGCCGGAGAACTCACCCGCCTCCTCGAACAGCTCGTGGCCCTGACGACGAAGCTCCGGAGCTGAGATTCCGGGCCGTTCCCGGCCCCCGGGGTCGTGAGGTACGCCGTACCTAGCCCTCCTGATCGACCAGGGTCTTGAGGTACGCCGTACCTAGCCCTCCTGATCGACCAGGGTCGTGAGGTACGCCGTACCTAGCCCTCCTGATCGACCAGGGTCTTGAGGTAGGCGCCGTACCCGGACTTGCCGAGCGCGTCGGCCTGCTTGAGCAGCGCCTCGGTGCCGATGAAGCCGTTGCGCCAGGCGATCTCCTCCGGAGACCCGACCAGCAGACCCGTGCGCTTCTGAACCGTACGGACGAACTCGCCGGCTTCGGCCAGGGAATCGAAGGTTCCGGTGTCGAGCCAGGCCGTGCCGCGCGGCAGCAGCGAGACCTGCAGAGCGCCCTGCTCTAGGTAGATGCGGTTGAGGTCGGTAATCTCCAACTCGCCGCGTCGGCCGGGCTTGAGGTCGGCGGCGTAGGAACAGACGTTCTCGTCGTAGAAATAGAGGCCGGGTACGGCCCAGTTCGACTTGGGCTCGGCCGGCTTCTCCTCGATCGAGATGGCGCGGCCTGAGGCGTCGACTTCGACGACACCGTACGCGGTGGGGTCGGCCACCCAGTAGCCGAAAACGCACGCACCTTCGACGTCCTGCAGGCTCCTCAGTTGCCCGCCGAGGCCCCGGCCGTAGAAGAGGTTGTCGCCTAGCACCAGCGCAGACTTGTCCGTACCCACGTGGTCGGCGCCGAGGATGAACGCCTGGGCCAGCCCGTCGGGTGAGGGCTGGACGGTGTAGGTGATGTTCATCCCCCACTGGGAACCGTCGCCCAGCAGGCGTTGGAAGGCTGGGCTGTCGACGGGGGTGGAGATGACCAGGACGTCTCGGATTCCTGCCAACATCAGCGTCGACAAGGGGTAATAGATCATCGGCTTGTCATAGACCGGGAGCATCTGCTTGCTCGACCCGATCGTCAAAGGATGCAGTCGAGTGCCCGCGCCGCCCGCCAGAATGATGCCCTTCACGCCGACCTCCCCGGTGTCGCGCGGGGACCGCCCCCGTGCGGCTCGGGCTAGCATATCGGCCATGCAGAAGCTCCTCGTGACCGGCGGCGCCGGGTTCATCGGCTCGAATTTCGTGCGCTGGATCATGGCGAACACCGGCGCGACGGTCGTCGTGCTGGACAAGTTGACCTACGCAGGGAACGCCGATTCGTTGGCCGACCTCCCCTCAGACCGGGTTCGGTTGGTGGTCGGTGACATCTGCGATGCCGAGTTGGTGAATCAGTTGGTCAGTGAGTGCGACGCCGTCGTCCACTTCGCTGCCGAGTCCCACAACGACAACTCGCTCAACAACCCGTGGCCGTTCGTCAACACGAACATCGTCGGCACGTACGTGATCCTCCAGGCGGTTCGTACGTACGGGAAGCGGCTTCATCACATCTCGACCGACGAGGTGTACGGCGACCTTGAACTCGACGATCCCGAGCGTTTCCACGAGACCACCCCGTACAACCCGTCGTCGCCCTACTCCTCCAGCAAGGGAGCATCGGACCTTCTGGTCCGTGCGTGGGTACGGTCGTTCGGGGTGCCGGCGACGATCTCCAACTGCTCGAACAACTACGGCCCGTACCAGCACATCGAGAAGTTCATCCCGCGCCAGATCACGAACGTCTTGTCGGGGCTGAGGCCGAAGTTGTACGGCAAGGGCGAGAACGTTCGCGACTGGATCCACGTCGACGATCACAACGCCGCGGTCTGGCTGATCCTCAACGAAGGGAAGATCGGGGAGACGTACCTGATCGGTGCCGACGGCGAACGCAACAACAAGGAAGTCATCGAGGAAATCTTGGGGTTGCTGGGCCAGCCGACCGACGCGTACGACCTGGTCGCCGACCGGCCCGGCCACGACATGCGGTACGCCATCGACTCCAGCAAGCTCCGCGAGGAACTCGGCTGGCGCCCTCACTATCGCAACTTCACCGAGGGCCTGATGGCGACGATCGCCTGGTACCGGGACAACGAGTCGTGGTGGCGCCCCGCGAAGAATGCCACCGAGGCGATGTACGCCAAACAGGGGCAGTAAACCCGCTCCGGCAGCCACCGGACACCGATCAGTGGGCTCGATCCCCCGCACGCCCAGGCACGGAGCGAGCGCAGACACACGAAACCCCGGCCTCCTCATACGAGGCCGGGGTTTCGAAGTGTGTGGGGAGGAAGATCAGCGTCCGACGCGCATGAGGGCTTCGATCTCGAACTGATGCATCTCGATCCACTTGGTGTACCAGCGATCGAACACGTTCTTTACCTTCGACATCGCGACTCCTTTCTTAGTAAGCATTACTACTATAACCACGACCGCAAGGCGGCGTCAAGCCGGGCTCGAAGGGTCGTCGGGCGGGCCGCCTGGGGTTTCGTCTCCCGGCAGAAGCGGGACAGCCCGTCGACCCGACCTCCCGAGAGACCGCACCGTGGCGTCGCGGCTGTGGCATTAGGCTCGGCGATGTTTGCAGGGCTGCCAGACAAGGGGAGACACGAGTGGCCGAGCTCACCGTACGGACGACGCCGATCGACGGGCTGTTGGTGGTGTCGCTGCCCGTCCACGGCGACAACCGCGGCTGGTTCAAGGAGAACTGGCAGCGTCAGAAGATGACCGACCTCGGAGTGCCGGACTTCGGCCCGGTGCAGAACAATATGAGCTTCAACGCCGAGTTGGGAACCACCAGGGGCATCCACGCCGAACCCTGGGACAAGTTCGTCTCCTCGGCCCAGGGCAGCTACTTCGGAGTGTGGGTCGACCTACGAGACGGAGACGGGTACGGCACGGTCTTCACCACCGTGGTCGACGAGTCGGTCGCGGTCTACGTACCCCGAGGCGTCGGCAATGCCTACCAGACGATGACCGAGAACGTGACCTACAGCTACCTGGTCAACGATCATTGGTCGGCGGACAAGATCGGCGACTATTCCTACGTCAACCTGGCCGACGAGACGCTCGCCATCGACTGGCCGATCCCTCTGAGCCAGGTGCAGATCAGCGACAAGGACAAAGCTCATCCGCGCCTGGCCGACGCCAAGAGGGTCGCCGGCCGCAAGACACTCATCCTGGGCGGCAAAGGACAGCTCGGCCGCGCCCTGGCTGCCGAGTTTCCCGGCGCGACCAGCGTGGACATCGACCAGCTCGACCTCACCGATCCGGACGCGGTGGCGGCCTGGCCGTGGACCGAGTACGACCTCGTGCTCAACGCCGCGGCTTGGACGAACGTCGACGGCGCCGAAACCCCCGAGGGCCGCGTCGGCGCGTGGAAGGCCAACGCCACCGTCCCGGCGTTGTTGGCCAAGCTCGCCATCGAACACCGCCAGACACTGGTGCACATCTCCACCGACTACGTCTTCGACGGCAGTCGCCACGGCTGGACGGAGACCGACGACCTCGCCCCGCTCAGCGTCTATGGGCAGACCAAAGCCGCCGGCGACCTGGCCGTGTCCGTCGCACCGAGGCATTACCTGCTCCGTACCAGCTGGGTCGTCGGCGACGGCAAGAACTTCGTCAAGACCATGGAAATGTTGGCTGACAAGGGAGTTCAACCCTCGGTCGTGTCCGACCAGGTCGGCCGCCTGACCCATACCTCGAATCTCGCGGCCGCGATCAAACACCTCGTCACCACGGGTGCCCCCTACGGCACCTACAACTGCACCGACGGGGGCGAGTCGATGAGTTGGGCCGATATCGCCCAGGCCGTGTTCGTCTCCGCCGGCAAGTCCGCCGACGACGTCACACCCGTCACCACCGCCAAGTACTACGCCGGCAAGGAGGGCATCGCCCCCCGCCCTTTGTGCAGCACCTTGGACCTGACCAAGTTGGAGTCGACCGGCTACGTCGTACCCGTCTACGCCCCGGGCAAGCTCTGAGCACCCGGTGTTTCCTTGCCGCGTCGATAGCCCGGTGTCTCGGGGGGCGATCGACGTGCGAACAGGAGATCGCGCCGTGTTCGGGCCTGCTGACGTTCTCTAGAATGACCGGAGCCCAGGGACGACCAGGCCCTCAGATGCCATGGCGACGGCGTGCCTCGCCACCGGTGGGCTGGAGCAGAGGAAGGCTGAGGGTATGGCAGACGGCTACCGGGTGACGTGGCAGCGCGCCAGCCTGGCCGCCTGGGACGTCGTGAGTTGGCTGCTGGCCACGGTGCTGTTCGTGGGGGCTCGGTACAACTTCGAACTGCACGGTCAAGAGTGGCAATACGTGTTCTTCTTCACCGGCGCAGCCATCGCCATGCAGCTGGTCGGCGGCTTCGTGACCAAGATCTATCGCGGGCGCCACCACGTCGGCTCGTTCGAGGAGGCCTTGACTCTCGGCCTGCTGGTCGCGGCGATCGCGGTGGTGCTCGGCCTGGCGTCGTGGGCGTTCGCCCCGGCGGGCTTCCCTCTCTTCGTGATGCTGACCGTACCGATCGGAGCGCTCATGCTGATGGGCGCCGGCCGCTTCGGCGCCCGGGCCTATTTCACCCGGCACCTGCGCGAGAGTTCCCTTCCCGACGCCACACCGGTGCTCGTGTACGGCGCCGGCAACGCCGGCCAGCAATTCGGCCGGCTCGTCGCCAGCGACAAGGACGCCCCCTACGACATCGTTGGCTTTATCGACGACGACCCGACCAAGGGCAATCTGCACCTCGGGCCGTACCGCGTTCTGGGTGACAAGCGCGACATGGTACGGCTGGCTGACGCGTTCGGCGTGCGCACGATCGTGATGGCCATGCCGACCGCGACCCGGCAGCTGCTGCGTGAGGTGAGCAAGATCACCGACCGTGAGGGACTGCAACTGCTCGTCATGCCGGGCACGAAGGACATCGTGGGCGGCCGGGTCAACCTGGCCCAGCTGCACCGGATCGACGTCGCCGACCTGCTCGGCCGACGGCCCATCAAGACCGACATCGCGGCGATCGCGGGCTACCTGCGCGGCAAGACGGTGCTGGTCACCGGGGCGGGTGGCTCGATCGGCGCTGAGATCGCCAAGCAGGTCTATCGGTTCGAGCCGCGCGAGCTCGTGATGCTCGATCGCGACGAGTCGGGGCTCCACGCGACCCAGTTGTCGATCTTCGGCCACGGCATGCTCGACACGCCGAACATGGTGCTCTGCGACATCCGCGACACCGCAGCGCTCGACGAGGTGTTCGCCGCCCACAGGCCCGATGTCGTATTCCACGCTGCCGCGCTCAAACACCTGCCGATGCTGGAGCAGTACCCGGCCGAGGGCTGGAAGACGAACGTGCTCGGCTCTCACCACGTGCTCGACGCGGCGCGTCGGTACGGGGTCGAACGCTTCGTCAACGTCTCCACCGACAAGGCGGCCGATGCCTCCAGCACGTTGGGCAAGACGAAGCGGATCGCCGAGGAGTTGACCGCGTGGTACGCCCACGAGACGGGCCACTCTTACCTGTCCGTCCGGTTCGGGAATGTCCTCGGTTCCCGGGGCTCGATGCTCTACACGTTCACCGCCCAAATCGAGCGAGGCGGTCCGGTCACGGTGACCGATCCCAATGTCACCAGGTATTTCATGACGATCCCAGAGGCCTGTGAACTCGTCATCCAGGCCGGCGCGATCGGCCGGCCGGGAGATGTGCTCGTGCTCGACATGGGCGAGCCGGTCAGGATTCTCGAAGTCGCCGAAGGCCTGATCGCCCGGTCGGGCAAGGAGATCGACATCCGCTTCACGGGCCTGCGCGCCGGCGAGAAGCTCGACGAGGTGCTGTTCAGCAGCGACGAGGAGATCGAGGCGACGTCGCATCCGCTGATCTCGCGACTGTCGGTACCTCCTCTGTCACCCGATCGGCTCACCGGAGTCGACGGCCACGTCCCCGCCGAGTTCGACGGGCTCACGAGACAACGCCCGCACCCGGTCGCCCCGGTGACGATGGTGGCGGATCACCCTCAGCTCCAAGACACAGTCCAGGACTGACGCCTCAGATGCGGTCGCCGGCGTCGGAGCCACACCAGGCGATGGCGTCGAGGATGCTCAGGCGAGGTACGAACGTACGGCCACCTTGGTCGTACGTGCGTGGCTGATAGGAGTGGTATCTCACCTCGATGCCGCGTCGGGCGAAAACCGACTCGTCCAGGTACGACTTCCCCGACGGCCCGGAAAGGTAGACACCGCCTCCGATCTGTTTGACGATCGACGCCAGCAGGTCGCTCGACGGCCCCGTGCTGACCAGGGAGGACGCCCGAACCAGCGGCACCTGCCAGCCGAGGTAGTCAACGAACCGGGCGAGCAGCGACGAGCAGAGGTCGGCCAGCCGTACCCCCTCCCCCGGCGGGAATTCGCCGTACGCACCCCCGAGCAACTCGACCACGTCGCCGACGTGGGGCGCCCGGCCGTACCTGGTCTGGATCGTCCGCACGTGCTCGTCGCGCCACGGGCGCGCGTCGTTAATCTCGACGTCGGCCGTGAGTTGGCCCAGGCGGCCCTTCGTGAGGACGGGTACGGTGAGCCACTGCGGCCCGTCGGCGCCGAGGATATGGACGCGGTTGGCGAAGGAGCCTTTGCTGTACGGCACGGTGTCGAGGAGCACGAAAACGTCGGCCTGGCGCAATTTGTCGAAGTACCCCGTCCAGGGGGCGAAGTTCGGCTGGTGGATCGAGACGACCGTCACGGCGCTAGAGCCTGATCCTGATCAGCTCGAACGCCTCCGCGAGAGGCGCCTTGACCATCAAGCCGCGCACCCGGGCCATGGCATCGATGAAGTCGCGCTGGAAGTACGGCCGACCCATCGAGACCTGCGACTCGTAACGGGTCAGCGCCTCCCACTTCGCATCCAGGTGCCGCGGCTCCAGGGTCACGAACGCCGTGGCCGAGAACGTGATGTGGTTCCACGGCAGCTCGTATCCCAACAGGGTCAGGTGTTTGAACGCGCGCAGGCCTTCGGCGTACACGGTGGCGTGATCCTGGTGCAGGTCGGCGCCTGAGGGTACGACGACCCACTCCGGCTCGATGGTGCGGCCGAGCCGAACGAGGATCTCGAGCACTTCCTGACGGTGGTACGACAGTTCGCGCACCGGGAAGTCGTGGATGAAACGGCGCTCGTCGGGTACCCCGAGCACGTCGAGGGCCGCCTCGCATTCAGCGCGGAGCTGGCCGGGACGGGCACCGTCGGGTAGCGACAGTTCAGCGGTGGAGAACACGGCGATGAAGACCTCTATGCCTTCTTCGAGCCACCGGGCGATCGAACCGCCGCAGCCCAGTTCGGCGTCGTCGGTGTGAGGGGCCAGCACCAAGATGCGGCGAGGTGAGATCACGCGATCCTCCCGTACAGGTCGAGCAGTTTGCCGAACTCGATCTTCCAGTTGAGCCGTTCCGCGATCGCGCGGCGTCCGTTCTCGCCGTGTTCGCGAGCGAGGTTGGGATCGGCGTTGTAGCGGGCGATCGCGTCGGCTGCGGCCGCCGTGTCGAACGGGTCGATCGCGACACCACAGCCCGTCTCGTCGACAATTCTCTGCCACAGTGGGAAGTTCGAGCAGATCACGGGGATGCCGCAGGCCATGTACTCGAACATCTTGGTCGAGTAGGCGTCGACGTAGTTCGTGATCGGATGGTCGAGCACGATGCCGCAGACGGAGTCACGCAACGCTTCCACGACGGCGGGCCGGGCGAGCACACCGGGATAGCGCACTCGCGCCCAGCCCGGGTGTGCCCTCGCCTCGGCTTCCTTCTGCTTGAACTTCCCGGCCAAGACGCCGGTGAGGCCCTCGGGCAGGCGCGCGAACGCATCCAGCATCTCGAACAGTCCCTGCTGTTCCGACAGGCCCCCGACGTAGACGAAAGCGTTTCGACGTACGGAGAAGGCTTTGGTGTTGACCACATCAGCAAGCCCGATCTCGGGGAAATTCTGAACCACGACGGTCTTCTTGCGGGGGAACTTCTCCGCGATCGACGGTGTAGCGGTGACGATGCCGCTCATCGCCACTCCGGCGACCCACTCGAACGCTCGCGCGGCGGAGGCGAACGGGGCTTTGAGAGCCGGCTTGATCCAGAACTTGTTCATGATCTGCTTCGGCACGTCTTCGTGCACGTCGTAGACGACCTTCTTGCCCCTCGCGCGCAACAGGAGCCCGACCGGGATCAGCTCCGGATCGTGGAAATGGTAGATGTCGGCATGCTCCGCCAGCGCTCGCTGAAAGCACCGCCAGGCCATCCGGGTCATCCGGTCGAACCTGTTCCTCGGCATGCCCAAGCCCAGGATCACGATCCCGTCGACGATGTCGTCGGTCGGGTGGCACGCGATCAGGGCGACGTCGTGCCCGGCCGCTCGCAGCGATCCACATTCCTTGTAGAGCACACGCGTGTCGCCGATCGCGTGCACCGTCGTCAACTGACGGATCTTCATGCGCCCTCCCGAATCGCGCTCAGTCTAGGGAAGCGCTTCCTTGGGACTGGCCTCGAGCCCGAGTTCCCGACGTCGGCTTTGAGTGAGCACCAATCGGTGGGTAGTGACGATCAGGATCACCCAGGCGAGGCCGAGCCCCCACGCGGCGACGACGTCGGAGAACCAGTGATGGCCGAGGAAGACACGGCTGAGGCCCATCGCCATCGCGTAGATCCCCCCCACGACCACCGTGACGATCCGGGCCGCCAGCGACGCAACCAGCGTCAGGATCACGTAAACCGCCACCGCGGTCAGCACGATCGAGTTCAGCGCATGGCCCGAAGGGAAGCTGGCGCTCGACTCGTACGGCGGCACCGCGTCGGCGAGCGGCGGCCGGTCCCGTCCCACCAGGCGCTTCGCCACGATCGTCATCGTCAACGAGCCGACCGCGCCCGCGGCCATGAGCAGCAGCGGCGTCCAACTTCGAGCGACGAGGCACAGGATCAGCGCGGCCACACCTGCGATCACCGGCATCCATACCGGCCCGCCCGAGGTGGTGAACCACGTCACGGCCTCGTCCAAGCCGGGCGTCCGGTGGGCCACGGCCCAACCCAGGATCGGCCAATCCAGTTGGGCGATTCCCTCACCCTCGGTGATCGCGTCGTACACCTGGGCAAATACCGCTGCCATCACCGTCGCCAGCACCAGCCCGACGATCGACAACACGACGAACACGAGCCGCGTCCCCCGGAGGCCGGTCAGCCGGTTGACCAGACGAGCCAGCCACCGCCCGATCGGGGTCCGCCAGTCGGTCAGGTCCCGATCTCCGACGAATCGCATCGGTCGTCCGTCTCCCCGAGCAGCTGTGGCCACCGGCCCACTATGTCATCATCGCGAATGCCTTCGACACCCGTGGGCTGGAAGGCTGAGCGACTCAGGGCAGCGAGTCGAAGGACTGCAAAGCTCCTTGGCGGAAGACCTGGAAGTCACCCTCCGGAGGGTTGGGCCCGTCGAAGTAGCTGCTCCAGACCAGCAGATTGCGCCCGTCGGGCCGGAACGCGAACTGGTGGGTGATGAAGACGTTGACAGCCGGGCTCTGCTGGAGGGCGACGAACGTACAAATCCCCACCTTGCTCCGGCTGCTGGGGACCGACACCGTCGGTTTGTCGACCCGCGCGCTCACCAGGTCGAAGCTCGCCGGACTGCTGATGATCTCGTTCATCTTCGCGGTGCACTCGGCAACGCCGTCGTTGGTCGACGAGGTCTTGTCGAGGTCGGTCTCGATCGAGACCCACGATTCGACAGTCGGGTGTTTGAGTTCGACCTTGCTCCCGTCCGGAGCGACATCGGTCACGACCCAGCCTCGGGGAGCCCGGAAGTTCACTCCGTTGACCAAGGTGATGAGCGGGCCGTCGGCAGGAGGCAACGTCGGCGTCGGTTTCGTCGTCGTTGCCGCCGCTGTGGTGGGCGCGGCCGTACTGCTGGGAGCTGCAGCAGCCGACGTGGTGCGGGCGGAGGCCGCGGTGCTCGTAGCCGGGCTCGCAGCCGCCGGTCTCGACCGCAACTGCTGGATCACGATCAGACCGGCGATCAGCGCGACGATCCCGAGCGCGACCCCGGCGATCACGAAGATGCGCTTGTTCCGCCGCGGTGGCTGGCGCGGCACCGTCGACGGTGGCCCGACGAATCCGGCGTTCTGCAGCTGGGTCGCGCCCTCGTGGACCCTGAGAAACATGGTGTCGGCCGGCGGCGGCGACCAGGGCTGAAATTGCCCTGCGGCCATCGTGTGATCACTGCTCTGGACTGCGTCTGCGCGCCCGGCCCGGGCTTGAACGTCCGGTCGCGCCGAGGGCCCGGCCTGCGTTTCCCGTTGCGCCGAGGGCTGCCGCCAGGCGGGTTCCGGGACCGCGAACGTTCCGTCGTACGGCGAGGGCTCCGGCATGGTCGCCGGCCCCGATCCCGGTCCCGCCGCCAGTCCTGCGGATCGATCCGGTGGCGTCACCCCAGCGGGACTCGAAGGCCGGGCAGGCGGGTCAGGCGAAACCGCGTCGGGGGCAGGCACCGCGACGGGGGCAGGCACCGCGACCGGGGCGGACGGCGCGGCGGTCACCGGGGTCGAGGCTTGGGGTGACGCAAGCGGCGCCTCCTCCGGCGCACGGGGAGGTACGACCTCTGCCGCCTGGCGGACGGGCGTGCCGAAATGCGGTCGGTACATCGTCTGTTCGAGCTTGGGACTCATCGGAGGGCCGGGCATCTCCTGAGCCACGACGATCTGTGTGCGAGGGTGGCGAAGGGCCTGCTCGATGGATTGGAGTGTCATCGCGAACTCGCGGGCGGTGCGGGGGCGGAACCTCGGGTCGGCCCACATCGACATCCGTAGGAACCGCACCAATTCCGGGGGCACGTCGTCGTCGACCTGCGGCGGCACGCTGTCAGGCTGTCGTGTCGCCGCGTCGAACGGCGGCTGCCCGACGGCGAGACACCATAGGGTGGCGGCGAGGCCGTACACGTCGGAGGCGACGCTGAACTGGCCCTCGAAGACCGACTCCGGTGCGTGCAGAGAACCCGACGGGACCTCGACGACTCCGTGCTCGAGGGCACGGTCGTACGACGTCGTGGCCAGGCACACGCCGGTCAGGCCCGGCTCGGACACGCGGTTCGTCAGGATCGACGCCGGACGGGTGCCGCGGTGGAGCATGCCGGCTTGGTGCACCACATCGAGCGCCGAGGCGACCTGGATCCCCATACGGAGCACGGTCGGGATCGGAGAGCGGCCTTTGGCCATGAGGCGGGCGGCGCTGGGGCCCCCGTACAAGGCGGTCACCACGTACGGGCGGCCGTCCTCGGCGATCCCCGCCTGGTGAACGCGCACGAGGAAACGGTGTTCGAGTGACGCCAACCGATTCGCACCGTCGACGATGTCCAGGGCGATGTCGACCGGGAGATGCGGCGCGTTGAAGACGACGACCGTGACCTCGCGGCGTGGCATTTCCTGCTCGTACACGAATTGGTTCGCCACCGACCCAGTACTCGCAGAGCGCACGAAGGTGAACCCGCTGATCTGCGGTGGCGACGTATCCTCCACGGCTCCCCCTGCTGCGTGACTGCAGAACGGTAGCAGGAGTGCCGACCGCCCCTCACGGAGGAGGAGCGCCGTGTCAGACGGTCGCGATCGTCCCTCGAAGGTGCACCGGCATGGGCACCAACCGGCGTTCCGGCTCGCGCACTGAGTCGAGCACCATGCGCATCGCCTCGCGACCCATCTCTTCGTGCGGTAGTCCTGCGGTGCTCAGAGACGGATGCACGTACGTCGCGATGACGTCGTCGTCGAACGACGACAGGGACATGTCCTCGGGCACCCTCATGCCGCGCATCATCAACTGCTGCATGGCCCCGAAGGCCATCCTGTCGTTCAGACAGAGAGCCGCAGTGAAGTCGTGCCCCGCGTCGAGAAGGTGCGCCATGCCTTCGTAGCCCGACTCCGGCTCCCAGACCTGGGTCTCGGAGACCGCAACGGGGGCGACGCCGTACTTCTGGAAACCGGCGAAGATACCGTCGTACCGATCGCCGATGGTGCACGAGCGACGTGGCTCCGGCTTGTCGGGGTCGTACCCGACCAGCACGATCCGCCGATGACCGGCGTCGAGCAGGGCCGTCGACATGGCGTAGCCGGCGTCCCATTCGGCCGGCAACACGTGCGGCCCCCCGGTTGCGGCAGTGGCGTTGCACAGGACGAACGGGACTTCTGCGGGGATCTCGGGGATGTCGATCTCGGCGGCGGCCATGACCGCGAAGATCAGCCCGTCGACGCCGCGGTCGAGCATCAGCCGGGTCGCCTCGGTCACCTTGCCGAGATCACGCCCGGTCTCGGCGATCAGCACGGTGTGCTCGGCGGCACCGGCCACGTCGAGAGCCCCACGGATCATCGCCGATGCATACCGGGTAACCGTGACGTTGTCGGAGATGAAGCCGATCAAACCGGTCTTGCCCACCCGCAAACCGCGGGCCATCGGGTTCGGACGGTAGTCGAGTTCGACCGCCGCCTCACGGATCCGCGCGGCCGCCTCAGCCGACAACCTCGCCCCCGGACGGTTGTTCAGAACGAGGCTCACGGCAGAACGGGACATCCCCGACCGTTCCGCAACGTCTGCGATCGTCGCTCGCTTCCGGATCATGGCTCCCTCGTCTGTGAACCGCCACAGTCTACGAGAGATAGCGGTGACACCCCGAATTTCCGAGACCGCCCCTCATCTGCGTGCAATCGTTTCCTTTCGCCTTCATAGGCAACGAATGGCTTAGTTGGGACGAATCGGCCACGGCGACGGACCGACGGGCGCATGATGCCTTCGGTTGGCAATGCCGTACACCCTATGAAAGAAGGTGCGCACGATGGCACAGAGCGCCACTGCGACAGACATTTCCGCGCGGAACCAGATGTCCACTGGCAAGGTCGTGGCCTACTCGCTCGGCGATGTCGGCAACAACTTGTCGTTCCTCATGACCTCGAACTTCCTGATGGTCTACCTGACTGACATCGTCGGGATCTCAGCGGCGATGGCCGGCACGATCTATGCCATCACGAAGATCTGGGCCGGTGCCACCGACCTCGTGGCCGGCAACACGGTCGACAAGACGAACACCAAGTGGGGGCGCTTGCGGCCCTGGGTCCTCTTCGGGTCTCTGCCGCTGGCCATGGTGCTGGTCGGGCTGTTCTCCGTTCCGGGCAGCCTCAGCGACATGGGGAAGCTGGCTTGGGTATTTGCGTTCGACGCCGCGTTCCAACTCTGCTACTCGTTCGTCAACATTCCGTACGGCTCGCTGTCGGCCGCGATGACGCAGCACCCGATCGACCGGGCCCGCCTGTCTGGCGCCCGGTCCATCGCATCGTCAGTCACCGGCGTGGTGCTGTCGTTCGTCGTCTCCCCGCAGTTCCAGGGCATCCAGGGCCTCAAGGGCGATGCCCTTGACGCGGTGCGGCTGAAGTTCACCATCACCACGCTGATCTTGGCCTGTGTGGCCATTGTCATGTACGTGCTGTGCTTCCTGAACACCCGTGAGACCGTCAAGAAGCCGCCGGTGAAGTCGCGGCTGTCCACCACGTTCAAGATGGTCGGCAAGAACCCGCCCTTGTTGGTCCTGTGCCTCGCCGCGCTGTTCTTGTTGTCGGCGATGTTCACCATGAACGCGGTCTCGGTCTACTACGTGCGCAACGTGCTCGGCAATGCGTCGTTCTACACGATCTTGATGATCGCCCAGTCCGTCGGCACGATCAGCTCCGCGAGCCTGGTGCCCACGCTGGCGCGCAGACTGGGCAAGCGCATGGCGTACCTGGTGATGGCCACGATCGTGGTGATCGGCTATGTCATCGTGTTCTTCGCCCCGGGTGGCAGCTGGGTCGGCGGCGCCATCGCGTTCCTGGTCTTCGGGTTCGGCGTCGGCGGCACCAACACGTTGATGTTCGCGATGCAGGCCGACACCGTCGACTACGGCCAGTGGAAGACCGGCGTGCGGTCCGAGGGCGGCGCGTACTCGATTCTGTCGTTCACCCGCAAGTGTGGTCAGGGCATCGGCGGTGCCGTGGGTGCAGGCATCCTGCAGATGTTCGGCTACAGCGCGGCGGTCATCGCCCAGAAGTCGGGGGCGGACTTCGACAAGGCGATCCAGGGCATCCGCCTCGCCGCCGGTCTGGCGCCGGCCGTCTTGGGCATCGTCGCGGCGCTGGTGATCTTCTTCTACCCGCTCAACGAGAAGAAGTACGCCGAGATCGTCGAGGACCTTCGTGTCCGCCAGGAGGAGATGGACAAGGCACAGGGCGCGCAGCCTGCCTGACGTTCTCGCAACACATAACGCGATGGGCCCGGCTCCACGCCGGGCCCATCGTGTTTCCTCGGGCTGTGACGAGTCGAAGACGAGTTCAGCTGGGCTTCGGAGCCCCCCGGCGGGCATACCGCCACCACGTGATCACCGTGCACATGACGGCCCACGCCACACCGACGACGTAGAACGGGATCGCTCCCAGCAGCGTCAGCCCGACTCCGAACAGGAACGGACCGAACGCGGCGATGGCGGCAGTCCAACCGATCACCCCACCCGCCTGCCGGCGTTCGAAGATCATCGGCATCTGCTTGAACGTGGACGCATTACCGATCCCGGAGAACAGGAAGATCGCCAGCATCCCCCACAGGAAGCGATTGAAACCAGCGGTCAGCGCGGCCGCCGACGACGTGTCCGGGGTCAAACCCGTGATCGTGAACGCGATCGAGCCGACGAGCCCGATGCCCGACACGAGGGTCCATTTGGCACCGCCCATCCGGTCGGTCAACGGCGAGAACAGCACCCGCGCCCCTGCCCCGACCAGCGGACCGAGGAAGACGTACTTGGCCGGATCAGGCAGCGCGTACCCGGCCACCAGGATCGTTGCCCCAGCGCCGGAGCCCTGCACGATCGCCGTGTTCCCCGCGCCGTACAAGTTCGTCATCAGCAGCGCGAACTGGGCCGACAGGCCCGAGAATGTGCCGAACGTCATGATGTAGATCAGCGTCATCCACCAGGTGTCGGCGTTGCCGAAGATGTCGAACTGCTGGCGGATGTTCGCCGTGATCGGTACCGACTTCAGGATCATCCAGGCCACCACGCCGATGATCAGGCACAGCGGGATCCACACAAAGGCGGCGTTTTGGTACCAGACCTGCGAGTCGGGTTTCCCGACCGTCTTCAGAGTCTGAGAGCCACCAAGGAAGCCGATCATCGAGAATCCGACCAGCCAGGGGGTGAGCAATTGCACCAGCGAGACGCCGAAGTTGCCGATACCCGCTTGCAGCCCCAAGGCCGTACCCGACATCCGTCGCGGGAAGAAGTACGACGTCGACGGCATGAACCCCGAGAACGCGCCGCCACCGATCCCGGCCAGGAACGCCAGCACCATGAGTTCCCAGTACGGCGCGGTCGGCGACTGAATCCGTACCCCCCAGCCCAGAATCGGAGCCACCAGCAGGATCGACGTGAGCGCGACCATCTTGCGCGTCCCGATCATGGGAGGCAGCACCATCCAGATGATGCGCAGCAATCCACCGGACAGGCCGGGCATCGCCGCCATCCAATACAGCTGGTCCTTCGTGAACGTGTAGCCGACGGCGTTGAGTTTCGGAATCAGCGCACTGGGCAGGAACCAGGCGACGAAGCACATGACCAACGAGAAGGTGGAGATCCACAAGGTGCGCCACGCGAGCCCTTTGTCCCACGTGGCCTCGTTCTCCGGGTCCCAGGACTGGAGCCATTCGCTACCGCGGGCCGGGCTGGTGCTGCTCATGAGCGGGTCTCCTCGAAGGTGTCAGTGGGTGAGAGGGGTACGACGGCGGCGTCGGGTCGAGCGTGCCCCGAGGCGGCCGCGTTGCCGGCCGGGTGCTCGATCTGTCGGGCAAGTTCAGGCGATTGGGCGTGCAGCATTCCGTGGATGGTCCAATGCATCCAGGCGAAGCAGACGACGACGAGGCAGAACAACACGAAGAAGGTCGCCGACGGGAACCCCGACCATTCCTGGGTGTAGGCGAACAGGGGCGGCAGGAAGAAGCCGCCCAGGCCTCCGAGCATCCCGACCAGGCCGCCGACCGAGCCGACGTTGTCGGGGAAGTACTCGGGAATGTGCTTGTAGACCGCCGCCTTGCCGATCCCCATGGCGCATCCCAGCAACACCACCAGCAGCACGAACGGCCAGATGCTGATGGCGTACGGCAGATGCTCGCTCTGGCTGCCGTCCGGGTGGACGATCACGATGTGGCCGTTGGGCATCATCAGGATTCCGGTGGCCACCAGCATCAGCGTGAAGGTGACGTACATGATGCGCCGGGCCCCCCAACGATCGGACAGCCAACCGCCGACCGGACGCAACAGTGAAGCGGGGAAGATGAACAGGGCGGTCAGATAGGCCGCGGTCTGCAACGAGACGCCGAAGTTGTTCATGAAGTACGTCGGCAACCACCCCGACAGCGCCACGTAGGCGCCGAAGACGGCGACGTAGTACAGCGAGAACCGCCACACCCGCACGTGCTTGAGTGGGGCGAGCATCTCGCCCAGAGGCTTGGACGAGCCCGGTGTGCGGTCGTGGGCGGGGGTGGCGAACCACGTCAAGGCCGCCAACACCACGAGCATCACCGCATAGATCACCGGGACGAGGCGCCAGCCGCCTTGGATTCCGAGGATGTACGACGCACCTGCGGTGCCGGCGATCAGCGGCGGCCCGATGAACTTGGTGACCGAGGCGCCGACGTTGCCCGCCCCGAACACGCCGAGCGCGAACCCCTGGCGACGACGGGTGAACCAGGCCGAGTTCCACGCGGTCCCGACCGTGAACGAGTTGCCGGCGAAGCCGACCAGGAAGGCGAGCAGCAGGAGCATTTCGTACGACGTGGCCTTCGAGACGGCAAAGGCCGGGATCGACGTCAGCAGCAGCATTCCGGTGATCACCTTGCGACCGCCGATGCGGTCGGTGAGAATCCCAGCCGGCAGCCGCCACATCGACCCGTTGAGCGTCGCGGCCGCGAGGATCCACGAGAGCTGGACGTCCGTCAGCTTCATCTCGGCCGCGATGGGCTTGCCGAGGATGCCAAACATCAACCAGACCGCGAACATGACCGTGAAGCTCACGGTCGACACAGCGAGGACCTGGCCCGACCCCTTCGGTTCGGAGTGATCCACCGACGCCTCCCAGCGATCGTCACACAGCTTGCGCGAGTATTATAACACGCATTCGCTCATCATGTAAATATTCACTAAGAATGAAGATCGTGAAGCAGGGCCCCGGTTCCCTCTTGTCAGAGTAGGAGTTGACGGGATCGACATGCTTGACAGTCCCCCTGACACCTGGTGGCATAGCGTCTATTCGGTCGGGCGTTCCGGCCTTGCGACGAGGCAACCCATGACATCGACTCACTCCGGCGACCAGGACCAACTCCTTCGTTCCACGGTCAGGCGACAGACTCTCGACCTGTTGACCGCTGCCGCCGAAGGAAAGGGCCTGACGCTCGCCGACCTCGGCGAGCAGATCGGCCTGCATCCGACCACGCTCCGCTTCCACCTGCACCTCTTGGTCGACGCCGGGCTCGTCGTCGACAGCAACGAGGTCGTCGGGGTCGGCCGGCCGCGCAAGCGCTATGCGATCGCGCCCGCTCCGCAGACTTCGGACGAGTCGTACAAGATGCTCGCGCAACTGCTCGCGCACGCCTTCTCGAACCCGGGAGTGACGCCGGAGCAGGCCGGATACGACTGGGCCTACACCAGCGCCGGCATCCAGCCCGCGGCGCCGTCGGGTGGCAACACGGCTTGGCTGGCGGCCGTCGGAGCGGTCGTCGACGTCTTCACGCAATGGGGCTACGAGGCCAGCCTGTCGGTGGCCGGAGATCCGGACGACGTCGAGATCCGGCTCGACCAGTGCCCGTTCCGCGAGTTGGCCCTGGCCCAGCCCGACGTGGTCTGCGGACTCCATCGTGGCCTGATGCGGGGCGCCGTCGAGGCGGCCGGGCAACGCGGCGCCAGAGTCGACTTGGAGCCGTTCGCGCAAGGCCCACGCTGCATCGGCCACCTCCGTCGACAGCAGGCAAACTCGTTCGCCACTCCCTCGGCCTCAGACCCAAACACCCCATCTGCCGATCCCGCCAGGAGGACCGCATGACCGACACCACGTCGCGCACAGAGCCGTTGGAAGGCCCGCTGAGCGCCGCGCTCTTCGGAACCAGACGCTTCTTCACCAAGGCGGAGATCTCCGACGACCTGCGCACAGTGACCATGCAGGGCGGCCGCGCCGGGGACGCCTTCTATCGCGACCGCTGGGCTCACGACCGTGTCGTCCGGTCGACGCACGGAGTGAACTGCACAGGTTCGTGTTCTTGGAAGGTCTACGTCAAAGACGGGATCATTACCTGGGAAGCGCAGCAGACCGACTACCCGAGCGTCGGCAACGACCGCCCCGAATACGAGCCTCGCGGCTGCCCGCGCGGTGCCGCGTTCTCCTGGTACACCTACTCGCCCACCCGGGTTCGCTACCCGTACGTCCGTGGCGTCCTGCTGGACATGTTCCGCGAGGCCAAGGCCCGGCTGGGTGACCCGGTGCTGGCCTGGGCCGACCTCATGCAGGACCCGGAGCGCAGCCGGCGCTACAAGTCGGCCCGCGGCAAGGGCGGATTGGTGAGGGCGACCTGGGACGAGGCGACCGAGATCGTCGCGGCGTCGCAGGTCTACACGATCAAACGGTGGGGGCCGGACCGGATCGCCGGATTCTCCCCCATCCCTGCCATGTCGATGGTGTCGCATGCGTCGGGCGCACGGTTTACCAGCCTCATCGGCGGCGCGATGCTCAGCTTCTACGACTGGTACGCCGATCTCCCCGTCGCCAGCCCCCAGGTCTTCGGAGACCAGACCGACGTACCGGAATCGGGCGACTGGTGGGATGCCGGGTACCTGATCATGTGGGGATCCAACGTCCCGCTCACCCGTACCCCCGATGCCCACTGGATGACCGAGGCCCGCTACCGGGGTCAGAAAGTCGTCGTGATGAGCCCCGACTATGCCGAGAACGTGAAGTTCGCCGACGAGTGGCTGCCCGTCGCGCCCGGCACCGACGCCGCGCTCGGGATGGCGATGGGTCACGTCGTGTTGCAGGAATTCTTCGTCGACCAGACCGTGCCCTACTTCGACGACTACGTGCGGCGCTTCACCGATCTGCCCTTCCTGGTCACCCTCGACCAGAGCGACGACGGCGCGTACCGGCCGGGCAAGTTCCTCGTCGCCGGAGACTTCGACAATCCTCAGCAGGCCAGTGAGAACGCGATGTTCAAGCCGGCGGTCTGGGACCGCACCACCGGCGCCCCGACGATCCCCAACGGCACGCTCGGCCATCGGTTCGGCGACGAGGGCGTGGGCTCGTGGAACCTCGACCTCGGCGACATCGACCCCGATCTGACGGCTTACGGCGAAGAGGCAGTCGAACTCGAACTCCCTCGATTCGACGAGGTGGGCGGCCAGGCGTCGACGATCCGCCGCGGCGTACCCGTCCGTCGCGTGGGCGATCGGCTCGTGTGCACCGTCTTCGACCTGGTGCTGGCTCAGTACGGCGTCGGTCGCGCCGGGCTCCCCGGCCACTGGGCACAGGGCTATACCGACGCCGACAGCCCGTACACGCCGGCCTGGCAGGAACAGTTCACCGGCGTCAAGGCCGAGACCGTCGGGCGCATCGCACGGGAGTTCGCCCAGAACGCGGCCGACACCGAAGGCCGCTCGATGATCCTGATGGGCGCCGGCACCAACCACTGGTACCACTCGGATCTGATCTATCGCACGATGCTCTTCCTGACCACGATCACCGGTTGTCAGGGCAGGAACGGTGGCGGCTGGGCGCATTACGTCGGGCAGGAGAAGGTACGGCCGATCACCGGTTGGGCACAGCTCGCCTTCGGCCTCGACTGGAGCCGTCCACCTCGACAGATGGTGCAAACCGCCTACTGGTACCTCAACACCAGCCAGTACCGATACGACACCTACGGCGCCGACCTGCTCGACGGGGGCGGGGCCTCCAACGGCATGTTCGCCGGCCGCACCACAGCCGACCTGCTCGTCCAATCGGCCCGCATGGGCTGGATGCCGTCGTACCCGACCTTCGACCGCAACCCGCTGACCCTCGCCGACGACGCGGCCGCCGCGGGTCGCGAGGTCGGGCCGTACGTCGTCGACGCCCTCAAGGAAGGCTCGCTCAAGTTCGCCGCCCAGGACCCCGAGGCCGAGGAGAACTGGCCGCGTGTGCTCATGATGTGGCGGTCCAACCTGTTGGGCAGCTCGGCCAAGGGTGACGAGTACTTCTTGAAGCACCTGATGGGCACCGACAATGCCGTCAGCGCGACCCAGACGCCGCCCGAGCTGCGGCCCACCGAGATCACGTGGCGCGAGCAGATTCCCGAAGGGAAGCTGGACATGATGCTCGTGCTGGACTTCCGGATGACGAGTTCGACGATGTTCGCCGACGTGGTGCTCCCGGCCGCGACCTGGTACGAGAAGCACGACCTCAACACCACCGACATGCACCCGTTCATCCACTCGTTCAACCCGGCGATCAACCCGCCGTGGCAAGCACGCACCGACTGGGACACGTTCCAGGCGATCGCCGATGCGTTCTCGACGCAGGCTGCGAAGCACCTGGGGGTCCGCCGTGACGTCGTCGCCGCTCCCCTGCTCCACGACTCGCCCGACGCGATGGCCACGGTGCACGGGCGGGTCAGGGATTGGAAGACCGGCGAGGTCGAGCCGATCCCGGGCAAGACGATGCCGAAGCTCGTCGTGGTCGAACGCGACTACTCGGCGGTGGCGCAGAAGATGCGGGCCCTCGGACCGCTGATGGAGAAGTTGGGCACGACGACCAAGGCGATCACGTACGACGTGGGCCCGGAAGTGTCGTACCTAGCGCGCAAGAACGGCACCATCTCCGGCGGCGTGGCCGACGGCCGGCCGTCCCTGGTCAGGGACACTCAGGCGGCTGAGGCGATCATGGCGTTGTCGGGTACGACGAACGGCCGGTTGGCGACGCAAGGGTTCAAGACCCTCGAGAAGCGCGTCGGGCGCCACACGATGCACGAGTTGGCGGCCGAGAGCGAAGGAAAGCAGATCACGTTCGCCGACACGGTCGCCGCGCCCGTCCCGGTCATCACCAGCCCGGAGTGGTCGGGTACCGAGGCCGGAGGCCGTCGTTATTCGCCGTTCACGATCAACGTCGAACATCTCAAGCCTTGGCACACCCTGACCGGCCGGCAGCACTTCTACCTCGACCACGACTGGATGGACGCACTCGGCGAATGCCTGCCGACCTTCCGGCCGCCGGTCGACATGACCCACCTGTTCGGTGAGACCCCGATCGGCGAGGTGACCGAGTTGGGAGTGTCGGTGCGGTACCTGACCCCGCACTACAAGTGGTCGATCCATTCCGAATACCAGGACAACCTGTTCATGCTCAGCCTGTCGCGCGGAGGCCAACAAGTCTGGATGAGCGACGTCGACGCGGCCAAGGTGGGCATCAAGGACAACGACTGGATCGAGGTCGTCAACCGCAACGGGGTGGTCGCAGCCCGGGCGGTCGTCAGCTACCGGATGCCTGAGGGCACAGTGTTCATGCACCACGCCCAGGATCGACTGATCGACGTGCCACTCACCGAGACCAACGGTCGCCGGGGCGGGATCCACAACTCGCTCACGCGCATCCTGATCAAGCCGAGCCACATCATCGGCGGCTATGCCCAGCTCGCCTTCGCGTTCAACTACCTCGGCCCCACGGGCAACAACCGTGACGAGGTCACCATGATCCGCCGCCGGCGCACCGGCGTGCGGTACTGAGGAGGTCGGCGATATGCGCGTCATGGCACAACTGGCGATGGTCATGAACCTCGACAAGTGCATCGGCTGTCACACCTGTTCGGTCACGTGCAAGCAGGCGTGGACGAACCGGACCGGCACCGAGTACGTCTGGTTCAACAACGTCGAAACTCGTCCGGGCCTCGGCTACCCGCGACGTTACGAGGACCAGGAGACCTGGCAGGGAGGGTGGGTACGGACCCGCTCCGGCAAGCTCCAACTGCGGGCGGGCGGCCGGATCAAGAAGCTGTTGAGCATCTTCTCCAACCCGAAGCTCCCGACGCTCGACGACTACTACGAGCCGTGGACCTACGACTACGAAACCCTCCTCGACTCGCCCGCGCAGAAGGACTTCCCGGTCGCTCAGCCTCATTCGCTGATCGACGGCAAGCCGATGGCGATCCGCTGGTCGGCCAACTGGGACGACGACCTGGGCGGGGCGCAAGAGACCGCACCGGCCGACCCGATGATCAAGGGCATCGAGGACAAGGTCCGCTTCGAGTTCGAGAAGACCTTCATGTTCTACCTGCCCAGGATCTGCGAGCACTGCCTGAACCCGTCGTGCGCTGCGTCGTGCCCCTCGGGTGCGATCTACAAGCGGGTCGAAGACGGCATCGTCCTGGTCGACCAGGACAAGTGCCGCGGCTGGCGCATGTGCATCAGCGGGTGCCCGTACAAGAAGGTCTACTTCAACCACAAGACCGGCAAGGCCGAGAAGTGCCACTTCTGCTATCCCCGGATGGAGGTCGGTATCCCGACCGTCTGCGCGGAAACGTGCGTTGGCCGACTGCGGTTCATCGGATTGATGTTGTACGACGCGGACGCGGTTCTCGCCGCGGCGTCGGTGGCCGACGACAAGGACCTGTACGAGGCCCAGTTGGGCGTCTTCCTCGACCCGTTCGACCCTGATGTCCAGCGTCAGGCCTTGTCACAGGGCATATCGAGGGACTGGCTGGTAGCCGCGCAGAAGTCGCCGATCCGTCGGCTCCTGCTTGACTACAAGGTCGCGCTGCCTCTGCATCCTGAGTACCGGACGATGCCGATGGTGTGGTACATCCCACCGTTGTCGCCGATCGTGGACGCCGTTCAGACCACGGGCGAAGACGCCGAAGACGTCGGGAATCTGTTCGGCGCGATCGAGGCGATGAGGATCCCGGTCGAATACATGGCCAACCTCTTCACCGCTGGCGACTCCGACCCCGTCAACGACGTGCTCGCGAAATTGGCCGCGATGCGCTCCTACATGCGCGACCTCAACCTCGGCCGCGAGCCGCAGGAGCACATCGCCGAGGCGGTGGGCATGACCGGCTCACAGATGCAGGAGATGTTCCGACTGCTCGCGATCTCCAAGTACGACGAGCGCTACGTCATCCCGACGACTCACGCCGAGCAGGGTCACGCACTGGAAGAACTGGCCTGTTCCCTCGACTACGACGGCGGCCCCGGCATGACCGATCAGGTGTTCGGCAGCGACTCGGGCAAGCCCATACCGGTCGCCATCGCAACGTTCGCCGAAGCAAGGGCGAGACAACGGGCCGACACGATTCCGGCGGAGAACGCTGAAGCGGTCGACTACCTCGCCTGGGACGGCCGGGGGATGCCGGGGTCACAACCGTGAAGTCGCTTCTCGATCTGGTGCGCCGCCCACGCACTGCGGCTCGGCCGTACGAGGACGAGGTCACGAGACTGGCTTGGCAGAGTTCGTCACTGCTCCTGGGCTATCCGGGCGACGACCTGTACGCGCGGCTGCCCCTCATTCGCAGCGTCGCCGAAACACTGCCGGAAGCCGTCGGTGGACCGATTCTCCGGCTGGTCGACTGGCTGGACGACGTGGGTACGGCCCAGGCGTGCGCCGAGTTCGTGGCCACGTTCGACTACACGCGCAAGTGTTCGCCGTACCTCACCTACTTCTCCATGGGCGACACCCGTAAACGCGGGGTGGCGTTGGTGCAGTTCAAGCAGGCCTACCGCCGGGGCGGAGCCGAGATCGGCTTCGACGAACTCCCCGACCACATCTGCGTCGTGCTGGAGTACGGCGCAACCGTCGACGTCGACATCGCCTGGCGGTTGCTGTGCGACCACCGGCCCGGTCTCGAGGTCTTGCGTTTGGCCTTGTCGGACCGCACGTCGCCGTGGGTCGACGCGGTCGCGGCGGTGTCGGCTACCCTCCCGCCGCTGGCCGGCCAAGGGCAGGAAGCCGTACGCCGTCTGCTCGCGGCGGGACCGCCCAGCGAAGATGTCGGTCTCGGGCTGGATGCCTATTCGCTCGACCCCAGACTCAACCCAGTCCCCCACGACCCCGACTTGTCAGGAGCGCGACCGTGAACACGTTCTTGTGGGTGATCCTGCCCTACATCTGCCTCGCCGTTTTCGTGGTCGGGCACTGGTGGCGGTGGAGGTACGACCAGTTCGGGTGGACGACCCGGTCGAGCCAGCTGTACGAGTCGAAGCTGCTGCGGATCGGCTCACCGCTGTTCCATTTCGGCACGTTCTTCGCGATCCTCGGCCACGTCATGGGCCTGCTGATCCCCAAGTCGTGGACCGACGCGGTGGGGATCAAGCAAGACCTGTACCACCTGGTCGCGGTGACCGGTGGCCTGGCCGCGGGCGTGGCACTGGTCGCCGGGCTGGTGATCCTGATCTATCGCCGGCGCACGACGGGCCGCATTTTCCACGCCACTACCGTCAACGACAAGGCCATGTACCTGCTGCTCGGCATCACGATCCTGTTGGGCATGTGGAACACGATCTCCACCACGCTCAGCCACGACTACAACTACCGCGAGGGCGTGTCCGTCTGGTTCCGGCAGCTGTTCTTCTTCTCTCCCGATCCGTCACTCATGGCTGCGGCGCCGATCCAGTTCCAGGTGCATACGGTGTTCGCGCTGGCCCTCGTCGCGATGTGGCCGTTCACTCGATTGGTCCATGTCTTCTCGGCGCCCGTGGGCTACCTCACACGGCCCTACATTGTGTATCGCAGCAAGGATGCCCGGGACGGCTCGGGCACGGGAGTACGGCCGCCGGCGCGTGGCTGGGATCGCCCGACCTTGACTCGACCATGAGGGAGATGAGGGATTTGGACGGCGAGGACCGAGCAGGTTGGGACGCTTGGGTCGCGAAGGCGTGCCAGGCGGTCGGAGTCGACCCCTCCGATGTCGACATCGTGGCGATACACGCCCTCACCAAGCAGGTGGCGCGGCGGGGTGACCGACCGCTGGCTCCCGTGTCGTCGTACATTCTCGGCCTCGCCGTCGCCCGTGGTGGCGATGTGGCCGAGTTGATCGCGCAGATCGAGGCAACCCTGCCCGAATCCGAGGTGTGACACTCAGGAGTGGCACAGTGGGCGGATCGTCCGTCCCCCCACACGGAGGTCTCCTCCTATGCGCGAACCGACCATGCCCGACTTGTTCGACCAGTTGGCAGCCACCACGCAGGCCTGGGCCGACAAGGCGCCCGATCCTTACGAATTCGCCCTGACCAGCAAGCGAGTCGTCACCGACTCCGATTCGCGTGGGCTCGTGACCGTCACGATGGACGACTTCAAGGTGGCGTCCATCAGCGTCGATCCCGTCTGGGCGAGTGAGCCGCACCGCACGATGACGGAGCTCACGGAGCCGATCGTCGAAGCGGTCAACACGGTTCTGAAGGCCTACCTCGTCGGCGAGTTCTCCGAGGCCAAGAACGGCGCGTTGCCGATGAACGAGATCAGCGACAAGCTCAAGGAATTGTCGGCTGACTTCACCGTCGCCTACGAGAAGTCGTTGTCACGGCTTCAGGAGCGGGGTCTGGCATGACCGAGATCGTCTTCCGCCCCGAATCGTTCCGCAAGGGCGGCGACATCTTCAGCACCGAGGGCGGGGACATTTCGTCGTCGGTCGCGGCGACCTTGGCCACCATGAGCGTGGACGCGCTCGGCTGCAACCGGGGCGGGCATGCGGCCGACTTCGCGCTCAGCCTCGTCGTACCTCCGCTGCTGGAAGTCTTCACCGAGACGATCACCGGCATCGCCGAAGGTCTGAAGGTGACCGGCGACATGCTCGAGGCGACCGCTGTGGCGTACGAGAACACCGAAGCAGCCAACACCGACGCCGGCAACGACGCGGCCACAGTCTGAGGAAGCACCCATGGCACTGGAACTTCCCGGGTGGCTGGTCGAGGCGATTCGCTACATCGGCTACGAGTTTCCCCAGACGAACGAAGACGTCCTGCACCAATGGGCCGACAGCCTTCGTTCGCTGGAAGGCACGATCAGCAGTTCCAACGGAGACCTGGAATCAGCGGTCGCGAACCTCGGCTCCAACAACCAGGGCCCGACCATCGACGCGGTCATCGCCAAGCTCCGCAGCGACGAGTCGAACCTGCAGTGCTTGCGCGAGTACGGCGAGGCCGCCGGTCTGGGGGCGGCCGGGTGCGACCTGCTCGCTCACGCGGTCGTCGTAATGAAGGGCGTGGTCTTGTTCCAGCTCGCGCTGCTGGCTCCGGCGATCGCCGGTGGACCAGTCAGCTTCCTGTTGAAGAAGGGCGTCGAGTGGGCGATCGACCGCGCCGTCGACTACGCCATCGGGTACTTCCTCGGGGGCGAGTGAGATGGCGATCAAACGACCCACCAAGCAACTGCGCGGCCTGCTCAAACACATCAACCCGAAACTGAAGTTCGTGCGCGATCCGTTCGACTCGTCGACGATCACGAAGCTGAAAGCCGAAGTGGCGTACGTCGCAGGCAAGAAGGGCACGAAAGGCAAGTACCTCTACACGACGGATTCGAAAGGCCGGATCAAGACCGCCGCGGGATTCCTGACCCCGAAGTCGAGGCCTCGCGGCTCGCACTACGGCAACCCGACCGGCAAGCTGCCTGGCGACGAAGCGGGGCACTTGATCGCCGACGTGTTCGACGGCTCGGGTGGTCGGGAGAACATCGTCGCCCAGTTGAAGGACGTCAACCAGAAACAGTTCAAGGCGATGGAGAAGTCCTGGTTCGACGCTTTGGGCAACGGGAGCACGGTGCGGGTGCAGATCGACGTCGACTACGGTTCTGGTGGACGACCGACAGGATTCACCGTGACGCAATGGGTGGACGGCGTCAAACGGGTGTTGCCGTACATCCCCAACTAGCCATTTTTCGAGAGGTGACGATGAGCGACGCAGCAGTCAAGAAGGCGTTCGAAGCCACGATCGAACGGCAGATTCAGGCCGCCTACGATGCGGTAGGCGACAATCCCGAGATCAGCGAGATCGTGATCTACATGTCGCTCGAAGAAGGGTGGGGCCTGTCCGTCACGATGTATCGGGCGCACGGATCGTTGGTCGAGGCGGCCCTACTCGACCGCGTGTTGAGGGAACCGATCGGGTCGTTGACCGACGCGTTCCAGGATCCACTCGTGGGCGAAGTGAATGCGGCCTTTGAAGATCTCCTGAAGGCCTACGCCGCCAACCCCGACGTCGACCGGCCGACCCGGATCGTGCTCACGTTCGACCTCGCCAGCCAGCGCTTCGACGCGGACTTCTCCTACCGCCCGCTATCTGCCGAGATCGACGCGCCGACCACGATCTTCGATCGGTGGCTGGCCCACGCACAGGCGACCGGACACCTGACGGCTGACGCGACGACCGTCGAAGCTCGAACCCAGGAGTAACCCCATGGCACTGATCGACGATTTGCTCCTGCTCCTGACGAATCCACGTACGGGCAAGTGCGCGATGACCCGCAGCGAGGCCGCCATGGTCCTGGCCGGTGCTGCACTGACCGAACTGATGCTGAGCGGGAACGTGCGCGTCACCGAGAAGGGCGAGTCGCTGCGCAAGAACCGCCTGATTGTCGATCCGGAGGTACCACCGCCGGCCGACCCTCTGCTAGCCGACCTGCTCGGCAAGATCGCCGCCAAGAACCGTGCTCTGCGGCCGGCTGCCACGATCACGGCGATGACCGGAAGCTGGGGCGGAAGTCACCTCGTCAAGGACGTCTATGCCCGTCTCGTCCAGGCCGAGCGTCTGTCGGACCGGCAGGGATCGGTGTTGGGGCTGTTCACGACCCACACCTACGACCGTCTCGACGTCGAGTACGAAACCCATCTGCTGAAGGACATCGACGCCGTTCTCTTCGAACAGGCGACCCCGTCGGACCAGATCGCCTCAATCATCGGCCTGCTCAGCGTCGGCAATCGCCTCATCGGTGTCGTCGACCGCGACCGAGGGGTCGACAAACGCGCGGTCAAAGCCGCGGCCAAGACCCTGGTCGAACAGAACTGGGCGGTCAAGGCGGCCAAGGCGGCGATCGAGGAGGCTCAGTCCGCCGCCGCGGCGGGCGCCTCTGCGGGCCACTGAGCTTCGATCGGCTCACTCTGAAGAGGTCCGCGCTAGGTCTGATGTCCTCGCTGGTCAAGCGTTCTTCGGGCCCTGCTCAGCTGCGCTTGGGATCGGGTTCGGGGGGTCGTCGCTCATGCCACGCCGGATCAACGAGATGAAGGCGGTATCGATCGGGCTCGCGATCTCTTCGGTGGTCGCGGTCGACGGGAGGGGTCGGTCGCCCTGGGTGACTCGCCATTCGGCGCGACTGTCGGCGCGCTTCTGCGGGTCGAGGGTGAGCAGGATCTCGTCGACGGCGCGCAGGATCGAGCCGCGCAGAATCCACAGCTTCTCGTCGGCGGGTCCGGTGAGCATCAACTCGGTCAGGATCGACCGAGTTTCGGCCAGCAGGAACGTGCTCTCGGCCAATCGCGTCTCGACCTCAGCTTCCCGGCCGCGGGTTTCTGCCTCCAGCACCTGGCCGTAGGCGTCGATACACCGCCCGACGTCACCGAGCACGACCGCGAACGCGGCGCGTACCTCGGGGCCCAGCGTGTCCGTCGTTTCGTCGTCGGGAGCCTCTCGCCGGACGACGTAGAAAAGAGCCTGGGTTGCCAGAGCACATCCCTGGAGAGTCTCCAAGCCCGACTGCAGCAACGGCGCCACGTTGGCCCGGCCGAGCGCCCGGGTATTCCAGCGCCACGCGTCTCGCAGCTTGCCGATCTGGTCACTGGCACGACCGATCTCGCCGGTGACCTGCCGCACGCGGTCGATCCGTTCGTCGATCGAGGCTCTGCTCAGGGGGTGCTCGTCGACCGACTCGCTCGCCTGCCGGAAGGCGTCGGCGAGCCCGGCGGCCACTCGCCGTACCGCCCCTGCCGCACTCGGGATCGGAATCGCCGGAGGCCAGAGCAAGGGCAGCAGAATACCGACCGCTGTTCCGATCAACGTCGTCAGAACTCGAACCTCTGCTGCGATTTCCTGCCCGGACGCGCCGAGGATCAGCATCGCGCTGATCGGCGTCTCGAGGGCCTGGTCGCCCAGCCGGAACACCTTCGCCAACAACAGTGCCGTGAAGATCACGATGCCGAGCGACCACCACGAGAGGCCGAACCAGATCGACACCAGCAGCGCCGTTCCGACACCCGTCAGCACCGCGCCGACTCTGACCACACCCATCCGAAACGACCCGGCCACCGATGCCTGCATCACGAGCAGCGCCGTCAACGCCCCGGTGAGATCGATCGGCCCGTTGGTGAGCAATGTGGTGAAGCCGTAAGCCAGCACCCCTCCGACCGTCATTCTCAGCAGGTTCACCAGCACCGGGGTCAATCGTTCGCGAGCGTCACGCCAGGTGGCCGGGTAACCCGGCCAGGCGCGCTCCAACACGCGTGTCCCGCGTTCGTTCACGCCTCTCGCCCCACGATTCGCCGCCTCATGACGCCATTCTCCCCGGCTGCCTCGACACTCGCCACGCGTGTCGTCAACGGGGGCGCCTGCTGCCGGTGCGGCCGGGTGACGAGGTGGTCTCGGTGTACCGAACGACGGCTGAAACAGGCCTCGCTGCAAATAATCGCAGTGAGGCCTGTTTCAGCCGTCGTTCGGTACGGTTGCGGGCCCACACGTCGACGACGGGCCTCTACAACCACCCGTTCTCGGTGGCGCGGCGGATGGCCTCGGCACGGTTGACCGCGCCGAGCTTCGAGATGGCGTTGCTGAGGTAGTTCCGGACCGTCCCTTCGGAGAGGTAGACCTGCGAGGCGATCTGGGCAGTCGTCACGGCACCCCGGGCGGCCGCCGCCAGCACCTCGGTCTCCTTCTGAGTCAACGGCGATTCCCCGATGGACAAGGAAGCTACGGCCAGGTCGGTGTCGACCACCCTCAAACCGGCGGCTGCTCGCCGTACCCCCTCGACCAACCGGTCCGCGGGAGCGTCCTTGACCATGAACCCGACGGCGCCGGCCTCCATCGCCCGACGCAGGTACCCGGGGCGCCCGAAGGTCGTCAGGATCACAATGGCCGCGTCAGGTACGGCCCGACGAATCAGGGGGATCGTCTCGATCCCGTCCTCGACGGCCAGCCCTCCGTTCGGCATCTGAACGTCCAAGAGGACCACATCAGGCCTGGTCGCAGTAGCTTGCGCGAACGCCTCGCCGCACGACCCGGCGGTGGCGACCACCTTCAGATCGGTTTCCAGGTCGAGCATCGTGGCCAAGGCCGTACGGATCATTGCCTGGTCGTCGGCCACCATCAACCGGATCATGACCTGCCTCCCGTCGTCGCTCGCACCGTCGTCCCCCGCGATCCCGACTGCACGATCAGTGTCCCGCCCACGGCCTCCACGCGCTTCTCCAGACCGACGAGACCGTTGCCTCGTCGCACCCCGATCCCGACCCCGTCGTCGGCAACGGAGACACGCGAGGCGTCGACCACGATGTCGCACAGACTCGCCCCTGCGTGGCGGACCACATTGGTCGTCGCCTCGCGAACGACGTATCCGAACAACTCGCTCGTGGCGTCGTCCAGGTCGGGAAGTGCGCTCGGGGTACGGCACTGCACCCCGGCCGCTTCGAGTACGGCTTTGGCCGAAGCCAGTTCGGTGGCCAGCCGTACCTCCCTCATGCCGATCGCCGTCGACCGGACATCGCCCAGGGCTCTTCGCGCGATCGAGCCCAGATCGGCGATCTCCCGCTCGGCGGCGGCCGGATCGCGGGAGACCAGCCGGCCCGCGAGGTCGGCCTTGACGGCGATCGCGGTCAGGGAGTGGCCGAGGATGTCGTGCAGGTCACGGGAGATCCGTTCCCGTTCTGCTTCGACCGTGAGTTCCGCCGTGCGGCGTTCCGAAGCTGCCAAACGACGCTTGACCTGCTCGTTCTCGTTGCCCAGCGCGATCGAGAAGCCCAGAACCCCGCCGGCCAGCGCCATGATGACAGCCAATTCCTCGATCGGAGGAATGAGGGCGATACCCAGGGCGGCGAGGGAGACGATGGGAATGACGATGCGCGACTGACGCCACTGCAACACGCTGGCGATGGCGGTGGTGAGGTACGGGAGGAAATAGACCGGCGAGGTGTCCCAGCCCGTCACGGCAGACATCGCTACCAGGGAAGCCACGAGTCCGCCGAGCCAGCCGACGCGGAACCTCAAACTGCGATGAGCGGTCAGCGGGGCGCCGACGAACAACACCGAGATGACGAGGCAGATGACGACCAGCAGCAAGAACTCGGCGGCACTCTTCCTGGCCCAGGCGAAACCCAGCGGAATCGCGAGAAACGCGACGCTGGGCAGGAAATACCCGACACCGCGACTGATCGCCCACTGCCAACGCGTCTGGCCGCCCGACGGGTCGTACCCGCCAGGCGGCCTGCCGATCTCGTCGGTCATCGACGCGACGACGACACAGCTCGGCGATACCCGAGCACGCCGAGGACGACGAGCGACACGGTCCAACTTGCGATCACGAGCACACCTTGCCATGGGAAGCCGCCCCCGAGGATCGCCCAGGTGCCGAGTTGACCGGCCCAGTAGGACGGCAACAGCTTCCCTACTGTCTGCAGCGCGGACGGCAGCATGTCGAGCGGGAACCACAGGCCGCCGATCATCGACATCGCCATCATCGTGAGAGTGGTGGCGGCCGACGCGGCTTGCGGCTTGAACCACAGGCCCAGGACCAGGCCGAGCAGGGTCATCGGCAGCAGGGCGGCCAAGAGGGTACCGCCGGAGGCCAACCAGGTGGCGGCGGGAAGCCGTACCCCACGCCAGGCGCCGGCTAGGAAGACCATGGCCAAGGCCGGGATCACCACCATCACAGCGACGACCACCTTGGCGGCGAAGAACTGCACCGCTGTGAGCGGGGTCACCATGAGTTGACGCATCCATCCCGACGTCCGTTCGGCCTGAATCTGGGCGCCGGAGTTCATCGCAGCACCTAGGCCTCCGTAGGCGGCCATCGTGATCATCATCACGGCCGCGACGGTCACACCGCCTTGCACGACCTGGTCTCCGTAGATGGCGGAGAAGAAGGTGTACAGGGCGACCGGCATCACGATGACGAACGCCAGGAACGCCCAGTCGGTGAGCGCACGCTTCAGGCTGGAGATGGTGTATGAGACGAACCGGCGGGCTGAGGTAAGGCGAGGGCGCGCCTCGGTGGTGGGTGCGGGGTCGGCAGAGGTCAATTGCTTGGTCAGTGTTGCGGTGGTCATAGTCGGTTCCTTGTCGGTATGCGGGACGGGAGTGAGGTCAGGCGACGAGTTCAAGGAACGCATCTTCCAGACTCGGAGTCGTCACCTCGACGTCGTGAACGTCCGGGTCCGCGAGGATCGCGCGCAGGGTGGCGTCGGAATCCCTGCTCACGACGAGGTGGCGGGCTCCTTCGGTGCCAGACGTGAGGACGGCCGGGTACGAGCTCCAGTTCCGATCGGGACCGGCGAACGTGATGTGTCGTCCGCCGACGGTCGCCTTGATCTCCGAGCCTGTTCCGTCGGCCACGACACGACCGGCGTTGACGACGACGATCCGATCCGCGTAGAGGTCGGCCTCTTCCAGGTAGTGCGTCGCGAAGATGACGGTCTTGCCGTGATCGGCCAGATCGCTGATCGAGTGCCAGAAGCGGCGGCGAGCGTCCACGTCCATGCCGACGGTCGGCTCGTCGAGCAGGATGAGATCCGGGTTACCCATGATGGCGAGCGCGAACCTGACCCGCTGGGCCTGGCCGCCGGACAGCTTGCTCGTCGAGGTCCTGAGGAAGTCACCGAGGTCTGCTCGGTCGATGACCGCGTCGAGCGACAGCGGCGTGATGTGGATTCCGTGCACCATGCCCAGCAAGGACCTCACACTCATATCGGCCAGGAGAGCTCCGTTCTGAAGCATCGCGCCGACCCGACCTGCACGTACGGACTGGCTCGGGGTTGCTCCGAACACCTCGATCGAACCGGCGTCTGGCTTGGTGAGCCCGAGGATCATCTCGGTGGTCGTGGACTTGCCGGCCCCGTTCGGGCCGAGCAAAGCCAGCACTTGGCCGTCGGGAACGTCGAGGTCGAGCCGATCGACGGCGGTGAGGGAGCCGTACGTCTTGGTGAGTCCGATCGCGCGGATCGCCGTGGTGATGTCTGTGATCATGACTCAACCTTCGTCTCGCTCGGTCGCCGATCCCATCGGCCGATGTCATCAGTCGGGTATGACGGTTGTCACCCGTCGGCGGGCGATCTGTCACATGTCACGGGCGGTGGGCGTAGCGTCGTCGTCGTGGACTACGACGCTGTGATCCTGGCCGGGGGCGGGGGCGAACGACTGGGGGGTACGTCGAAGGCGGACCTCGTGGTCGGCGGGCGACGGCTGCTCGACATCGTGCTCGACGCGGTACCGGAAGCTCGGACCCGCGTCGTGGTCGGCGACGTGGACGTGCCGTACGGAGTTCTCCAAACTCTCGAAGAACCGCCCGGCGGCGGACCCGCGGCCGGCGTGCTTGCGGGCCTCGATGCGATCACCGAACCGTCGACCTGGACGACACTGCTCGCCTGCGACCTCCCCGGCGCAATCCCTGCCGTGGCTGAGATCCTGGCCGCAGTGGACCCAGACCAGCCAGCCGACGGCTGGTGCGCGACGCACTCCGACGGACACCTGCAGTGGTTGTTGGGGGTATTCAGAACTGCGTCGCTACGGCGCGCGTTCGAGACGTACGTCACCGCCCACGGCGTGTCGATGAGGCGCCTGTTGAGCGACCTGACATTGGTCGCGGTCGAGTCGGGAGCCGACGTCTCCGACCTCGACACACCCGAGGATTTGGCTCGCTGGGGCGGAATCCTCCTTAGCGCGTCGATCGTCCTCCCAGACGCCGGGTGATCGACGCGCCAAGGGAGCGAGTCAGGCGACCCGTACCGTCCACCGATGCAGATCGGCGGTTCTGCCGTACTGGATGTCGAGCAAATGCTCACGAAGAGATCGCGTCTCCGGCCCGACGGTGCCGTCGCCGACCACGAGGTAGTCACCGTCGGGCGTCGCGAACCCGATGATCGGTGTGACGACGCCGGCGGTGCCACATGCCAGCACCTCGGTGATCGCACCCGATCTGACATCGGCGGCGAGCTGGCTGAACTCCACGGCTGTCTCGACCGGACGCAGACCGTGTGCGCTCGCGAGTTCCAGCAGCGACCGGCGCGTCACGCCGTCGAGGATCGTGCCGGTCAGGGCGGGGGTCACGAGCTGACGGTCGGCGGTGACGTACAGGATGTTCATCGTGCCGCACTCCTCGACCCAGCGGTGCTGAGCCCCGTCAAGCCAGAGCACCTGGCCGCAGCCGTGCTCGCGCGCCTCCGCGGCAGCCGCCAGCGACGCAGCGTAGTTGCCGCCGCACTTGGCTGCTCCGGTGCCGCCCGGGGCGGCCCGCGTGTATGACGGGGTGACCCACAGCTTGACCGGATCCGGGTAGTACGGCCCCGCCGGAGTCGCGATGGCGGCGTACGTGTAGCGCGTCGCCGCCCGTACCCCCAGGAACGTCTCGTCGGCGATCATGAACGGGCGGATGTAGAGGGACTGCTCGTCGGCCGGCTCGGGCACCCACACCTGGTCCAGCTCGACCAGTTGCACCACCGACGCCACGAAGTCGGCCTCGGGCAGCGGCGGCATCGACATGCGAACCGCCGACGCGGCGAAACGGCGCGCGTTCAGTTCCGGACGGAACAGGTTGACGCCCCCGTCCGGACGACGGTAGGCCTTCATTCCTTCGAAGATTTCCTGTGCGTAATGGAAAACTCCGGCCGCCGGATGCATCTCGAACGATTGGGTGCGCCCGATCGCGTGGTCGTGCCAACCGAGGGCCGGGGTCCATGTGGCCCGTGCCATGTGGTCGGTGTAGTCCTGGCCCAAGACCGGCTTGGCGATGGCCCGCTCGCGCACCTCGGCGGGGGTCGGTGCGTCTGTCTCGGCCACGGTGAACGTCGTCATGGCGCGATGGTACGGCCGGCCGCTGACAGGCTTCGCGACAATCTCACCCGGTTCACCGCTGGGCGATCGCCACGCTCTGGGTACGGCTCTGCCGCGGCTCGTGGGCGTCACCGCGACGACGACCGCGTTCGTCGTGGCGGGTCCACCCGGCCCACCAGCGCAGAACCTGGCCCGGCTCGTGGATACCCTGGTGAGGTTCCCCTCTGACACAGGAGTTGACCCCCATGAACCCAAGCGTCCGCCTCGCCGGCGTCGGCCTCGCCGCCGCACTCGCTCTCGCCGGTTGCACGTCCACGACGACGGCCCCCGCTCCCGCGGGTACGGCGGCTGGTACGGCTGCCAGCTCGGCTGCGGCCCCGGCGTCGGCCACCTACCAACCCGGCACGGACGTGCCGAAGGAGATCGTGACCGGCCTGCTGGTGCAGAGCGGGGCCCGCACCAAGACGTTCGCCGCGACGACGACCGCCGCAACGGCCATCAGCGGTCAGACCATGAACTCCACCATCGACATGGTGGGTGACATGAGCGACACCGCCAAGCCGAAGGCGAAGATGACCACCTCCTACGGAGGCCAGTCGATCGAGATCATCATGGTCGGCGACACCTACTACATGAAGCTGCCCGGCCAGGCGAAGTACACCAAGACCACCAAGAGCGATCTCGAGAAGCAGGGTGGGGCGTCGAGCACGGCAACCCAGGGCAACCTCATCGAACAGTTCAAGCAACTCAACGACGCGATCAAGTCCGCCAAGTTCGTCGGCTCCGAGAAGGTCGGCGACTCGGACACCAAGCACTTCTCGGCCACCCTCGACGGCGCCAAGATGAGCATGTCGGCAGATATCCCGCTCGACCTCTACTTCGACAACGACGGGATGCTGCGCAAGATGGTCATGGACATCAAGGACACGTCGGTCTCGGTCAAGACCGACATGGTCTTCACCCAGTACAACCAGCCGGTCACCATCACCGAACCGTCTCCGTCCGAAGTTCAGTAGCCTCGATTCCCACACGCACAGTGGCCCGGGCCGGCAGGCCCGGGTCACTCGGCTTGTGGGGTACGGGTCCGTAGAGCGGGCCGATTCGCTCCCTGTCTCGCGCGGCGGTCGGGCAGGTCGCTCGCACCGTTCGACGAGCAGCCACCGGCCCCAGTCGACGCCACCGTCGTGTCCGCCGACGCGGCCTACTCGACGGCGCTCGGACCTGCCCAGAGATTGAGTCCACCCTCGACGGCGTGCTCGTCGATCTCTGCGAGTTCCTCCGCGGTGAAGTCGGTCTTGCTGACCGCACCGACCGAGTCCTCCAGTTGCTTCACACTCGATGCGCCGATCAGGGCACTCGTCACGACCGGCGTCCGCAGCACCCACGCGATCGCCATCTGGGCGAGTGTCTGTCCGCGCGTGGCGGCGATGTCATTCAGCGCCCGAATGTGGGCGAGATTGTCGTCACTCAGGAGGTCGGTCGACAGCGACTTCCCTTGAGACGCGCGGGAACCCTCTGGCACGCCCTTGAGGTACTTGTTCGTCAACATCCCCTGCGCCAGCGGAGAGAAGGCGATGCAGCCGACACCGTCCTTCGCCAGCGTGTCGAGCAAACCTTCCTCGACCCACCGGTTGAGCATGGAGTACGACGGCTGGTGGATGAGCAGCGGAGTGCCCAGGGAACGGAGAATCTCGTAGGCCTGGGCCGTGCGATGAGCGGAGTACGACGAGATCCCCACGTACCGCGCCCGCCCTGACCGCACCGCGTAGTCGAGTGCCCCCATCGTCTCCTCCAGCGGCGTATCGGGATCCGCCCGGTGGTGATAGAAGATGTCGACGTGGTCGATCCCCATCCGGGCGAGCGACGCGTCGAGTGAGTCCAGCAGATACTTCCGGCTGCCGAGGTCGCCGTACGGTCCCGGCCAGTAGTCCCACCCGGCCTTCGTGGAGATGACGAGTTGTTCCCGGTACGGCTTGAAGTCGGTCCGCAGGTGGCGTCCGAAATTCTCCTCGGCAGAGCCGTACGGAGGACCGTAGTTGTTCGCGAGGTCGAAGTGCGTGACCCCGAGGTCGAACGCGCGGCGCAGGATGCCTCGCTGGGTCGCGAATGGCACGTCGTCGCCGAAGTTGTGCCACAACCCCAGGGAGATCTCGGGCAGGAGAAGGCCCGAGTTTCCACAGCGTCGGTACGGCATTCGCCCGTCATAGCGGGTCGCATCGGCTACGTACTGGTCGAGAATCGGCATCGTCGCCTCCTGTGTCGGCCTGGTGTCGAGAGCTTATCCGGGTCGGTTGGCGCTAGGCAGGGCGGCGCGGAAGCGCAACGTGACGGGACGCATCGGACTGGGCTTCAGCCGAGCGATCACACGTACAGGGCACCTTCCATGACCGTACGAACCTGTCCGCCGATCCAGATGTCGGTCCCGTCGTCGGTCACCTCGATCTCCCCGGCCGCGCCGACCTGGGAGCCTTGGATCGCCGTGTACGACGCCGGGACCTGACCCTTCGCCCTCAGCCACTGGGCCACCGACGCGTTCAAACTCCCCGTCACCGGGTCTTCGGTCACCGTCGGGTTGGCGAAGATGCCACGGACTTCGTAGGCGTACTGGCCGTCCGTCGCGGCAAGCCCGACCAGACCGACCCAGAACCCCGGATCTGACGTGCCGGTCGGCCGTACCGCGCGCACCGCCGCGTCGTCAGCCAGTTGCAGCATGGCCCACTGCGGACCGTTCGCGCCCCATTCGTGGTCGACGACGTCGGCCGGTGTGATGCCCACGAACGCGCAAGCAGCCGCCAGGTCAGCCGCCGAGAGGGGTCCAGTCTGCGTCCTGGGCGGGGCCGCGAAGGCGAGCCGGTCCCCCTCCACCTTGACCGTGACGAGGCCGGCTCCGCATTCCTGCACGACGGTGCCGTTGACGATCCCATTGCCGTACGTGCGAAGCCATGCGAATGCCGTACCCAGCGTCGGATGCCCCGCGAACGGAAGCTCCTGCCGGCCGCTGAAGATGCGTACGGCATAGTCAGCGCCGGGTTGGGTGGGGGTCGTCAGGTACGTCACCTCGCTCAGATTCGTCCAGCGCGAGAAGTCGGCCATCTGCTCGTCGGTGAGGTGGTCGGTATCGAGCACGACGAGGAGCGGATTGCCGGCCGACGGCCGGGGGCTGAACACATCCAGTTGAATGAAGCGCCGCATGAGCCCCGACCCTAAAGGTTCGGGCCCACGTACGACACCCTCGCCCGGGTCACAGGCAGGCCCAGCCGGTGGCTATCGTCGGCGTCGTGAACGGAGAGTCGTTACCCGGTTGGTATCCCGATCCCAGCGGTGCGCGCGGGGTCTTCCGGTACTGGCACGGAACGCACTGAAGCAACGACACCACCCGTGACCCGAGCAGCCCACCACCGGGAGACGGTACGAATCTGCGCCCGCAAGCGCCTACCCCGGAACCGAGCCCCACGGTGCTGCGGGCGGGGCCGGCGACCGTACGACCCAAACGTTGGCCCATCGTGTCCGGTGTTGCCGCCCTCGCGATCGTCCTCGGCGTGAGCGCGGGCGTCATCCCGCGGTTGCTGAGCCCCAACCCGCCGGTGCCTCCACCGGTCACCGCTACCCCCAGCCCCTCCGCAGTGACCGCCAGCCAGGCACCCCTCACCCCAGGACCGTCGACCACCGGGTCGACCACCGGCTCGCCCGCACCGTTGGACTGCACCAAGAGCAACGGCGCCGTCATGCCGCAGGCCCAGACCTACACGATCGGCGGCTACTCGATCACCTACCCCGACCATTGGGGTTTCCGCTACGGCAAGCAGCAATGGACCTGGCTCAGCGACCAGGCCGGCTGGGGCACGACCACCAAGGACTCGTGGGGTGTGATGACCGGGCGGATCGAGCCGAACGCCGGCTTCGGTTCGCCACAGTTCACGACGACCAACATCCTGACGTGCCTCACGAGGTACGGCTGGCTCAACAGCGGGTTCGCCGAACCGGTGTACGGTGCACCGCTCCAGGCCGCGGCGGCGGGTACGACCGTCTGGCAACTCGACGCCACCTCGGCCCCCATAGACGCGAGCTCTCAGCCGTACTCCATTCGGATCATGGTCATCACGATCCCGGGCGGCAGTGTCGCGGTCACAGGGTTCTACCCGACGGACAATGCGGTCGCGAAGGCCGAGGTCGAAGGTGCGCTCGCGACGCTGAAGAAGGCCTGAGGAAACGCTGATCAATCATGTCCCGGCTGCGGCGCACCGGATCGGTCGTAGGTCGTACCCGACTCCGGCCAGATCGACATGACCCATCGCTCGGCCTCCTTACGCGTGGAGCCTGGCCAAGGAAGCCCGATCGAGTCGCTCCCCCGTCGAGGCGTTAAGGCTGGGGCCGGGACGAAACGCGACCTCGACGCGCGACACGCCGGGTTCGAGACCGATTTGGCTGTTTCAGGACCCGTGGTGTCCCGCTCGACCTCGGGGCGGGTTGAGGTGCCGGTCGCGATCAGAGACGTACGGCCAACTCCACCAGAGTGGGGGTGGTGCCGGCGTCGAGCCGCACCGACGCCAAGTCGTCAGCCCTGGTCGGGCCACGATTGACGATCGCGACCGGACGTCCGTGTCTGGCTGCGTGGCGAGCGAAGCGAAGTCCCGACATGACAGTGAGCGACGACCCCAGGACCACCACGATCTCGGCCGAGTCGACCAAGCGGTAAGCCGCATCGACGACCGGCCGGGGAGCAGATTCCCCGAAAAACACGACGTCGGGTTTGAGCACCCCGCCGCAGTTGGCACACGGAGCGACGACGAACGACTGCCACTCGTCGACTTCGGCGTCACCGTCGGGGCGCAGCCGCGCCGAGTCGAGTTCGGCGGCACCGGCCGGCAGGAAGCCGTCGACCCCGGGATTGAGAACGTGCAGGCGCTCCTGCAACGCCGACCGTGACGACACGGTCGCGCAGTCCAGGCAGACCACGCGATCGATCCTCCCGTGCAGGTCGACGACCGGAGCGCTGCCCGCGGCTTCGTGCAGCCCGTCGACGTTCTGAGTCACCACGCCGACGAGTCCTGCCGGAGGTGACGCCAAGGCGAGGTGACCCGCGTTCGGGGCGGCTCCCCGGAAGGCCTGCCAGCCGAGCATCGATCGGGCCCAGTACCTGCGTCGGCTCAGCTCCGAGGACACGAAGTCGTCGTACATCATCGGGGTGGCCCGCGGCGCATTCGGCCCGCGATAGTCGGGAATCCCCGAATCGGTCGAGATGCCGGCACCCGTCAGGGCAACCCATCGCCGGCCGCGGAGAAGCCGTACCAAGTCGTCGAGGTCGTGCACGGCCGGAGTCGGCACCAACGCGGCCGTCACGGGTCGGTGGACGAACCGGTTCACGCGAAGAGATCCCCGATCACGGCGACGAAGGAGGGGTCCAACTGCGTGCGACCGGCCTCGGCGTTCGCAGCGACTTGCTCAGGGCTGGTCGCCCCGGCGATCACGCTGGAGACGGCTGGCTGCGCGAGCAGCCAACCGAAGGTGGCCTGGAGCATGGTGACCCCGGCTTCGTCACACAGGCGCTGGTACGCCTCGAGTTGGTCCCAGTTCGCCGCGCTGAGCACGGCCGGCTTCTGCCGGGTGAGGCGGCCCTCGCCGGAATTCCGGGTGTACTTACCGGTCAGGAGTCCGTTGAAGAGTGGGAAGTACGGCAGGAAACCGAGTCCTAGGCTCAGCACGGTCGGCAGAATCTCGGCCTCGACGCGGCGTTCGAGCAGCGAATATTCGTCTTGCGCGGAGACGAACCTGGGCACTCCGAGATCGGCGGCCACGACATCGGCTTCGCGGATCTGGTCGGCCGACAGATTCGAGTGTCCGACGAACCTGACCTTGCCGGCCTGGATCTGCTTCGACAGGGCTTCCAGCGTCTCGCCGATCGGCGTCGACTCGTCGGGGGTGTGCAGTTGGAAGAGGTCGATGTAGTCGGTCCGCAGCCGCCTCAGGGAACTGTCCACCGCGCGCGCTACGTAGCTGGAGCTGCCCCGCGCACCCCACTCCCTGGTTTCGTCCGGGCCGCCTGCTTCATGGCCGAACTTCGTCGCCAATACCACCTGGTCACGACGACCCTCGAGCGCTTCGCCCATGAAGGTCTCGCTTAGACCGTGCGGGGTGCCGTACAAGGCCGCCGTGTCGAGGAACGTGACGCCGTGCTCGATCGCCGCGTCGAGCACCGACTTGGTCGCCTCGACGGTGACGGTCGGCGTGCCCGGCCGACCGAAGTTGTTGCAGCCGAGACCGACTGCGCTGACCATGAGCCCGGACGACCCGAGCGATCGAGTGGCGTTCATATCGACAGACTATTCGGCCGATTCGACCACCCTCGGCCGAGACAGCGCCTTCGCGAGGTCTGCGGCCTCGGCCGCCGTCGGGGTCTCGCCCAGGTAGTAGACCCGGAAGATCAGGGCGCCGATGACGGAATCGACGAGAAGTGCGGGATCGAGGTTGGTGTGGCCCGCATCGACCGCGCGTTGGGCGGCTTCGATCGATGCGGCCCGCATCGGACCGATCACCCGATCCCGGTACGCCTGAGCTGCCTCAGGTCGCTGCAGGATCTCGGTCGCCAGGAGTTGGAGGCCGATTCCGAACTTCGACGAGACCAGGGCTTGGTGAGCGAAGGAGAGGAGCGAGCGCAGGTCCGCTTCCGGGTCGTCGGTGGGGGTGAAGACCAGCGGGCCCACCACGTTGGCCACCGAGTCGACCGCCAAATCCACCAGCGAGGGCCATCGCCGATAGATGGTCGACTTAGGCACTCCTGCCCTTTCGGAAATCGTGTCGATCCGTAGCGCCTTCAGTCCATCGGTGGCCAACAGCTCCGCGGTGACCGCGAGGACCCGACCTGCGATCGCCTCGTCCCGGGGACGACCGACAGGCCTGGGCGAAGTCATGCGCGCGACTGTACAAGCCACGCGTCACTCTGCCCAGGCCTGACCTCCTGGCCACGTCGAACTACAGCAGGTCCACCATCGCCGGGTTGGCCAGCGCCGTCACTGCCTCCTTGGCGGCGCGCGCGTTCGGCGCGTCGATGGCGTACGCCGCCATCTGCAGGCACGTGGGGAAGTCGTGCAGCCGCAACGCCGCCCTCACCGCGTTGACCTTGCCGGGGGCCATGGACAGCGACTGGACTCCGAGGCCGGTCAACACCAGCGCCAGCAGAGGATCCCCGCCCGCCTCGCCGCAGACGCCGACTGGCTTGCCGGTTGCACGGCCTCCCTCACAGGTGAGCTTGACGAGTTGCAGCATCGCCGGCTGCCACGGGCTGAGCAGATCGGCCAACTGGCCCTGCATTCGATCGGCGGCCATCGTGTACTGGGACAGGTCGTTCGTGCCGATCGACGCGAAATCGGCGATTCCGAGAATGTGATCGGCTCGCAACGCGGCCGCCGGCACCTCGACCATGACGCCGGCCTTCGGCAGGCCAACGGCACGCACCTTGTCGCAGAACCACCTGGTCTCGTCGATCGTCGCCACCATCGGTGCCATGACCCGAACGTCTGCGCCGGTGGCTTCGTACGCCGCAGCCAACGCCTGCAACTGGGTGTCGAGGAGGTCTTCCCTGGCCTGGCTCAGCCGCAAGCCGCGACGACCCAGGGCGGGGTTCTCCTCCTCGCCGAGATCAGCGAAGGAGAGCGGCTTGTCGGCGCCCGCATCGAGCGTGCGGACCACGACCCGGCGGGTGCCGAACGCCTTGAAGACTGCCGTGTAGGTGGCCGTCTGCTCCTCCAGCGTCGGAGCTGAATCCCGGTCCAGGAAGAGGAACTCGGTGCGGAACAGCCCCGAGCCCTCCAGATCGTAGGCGGCAGCCTTGACCGCGTCGTCCTCGGTCCCGATGTTGGCCAGCAGGGCCACCTTCTGACCGTCACGGGTCGCACCTTCGCCGCTCGAACCGGCCAACGCGGCCGCGCGGCGACGAGAACGCTCGGCGAGCAGGTCGATCTCTTCCTGGGTCGGCGACACGATGACCTCACCGACGCCGCCGTCGAGGGCCACCTGATCTCCGTCTGTGACGGACAGGATTCCGGCGACCTGGACGACGGCAGGGATCCCCAGCTGCGCAGCCAAGATCGCCGTATGGCTGGTCGGGCCACCCGCTTCGGTCAGGATGCCCAGCACGGTGTCAGGCGAGAGCGTCGCCGTCTCGGCCGGGGCCAGGTCGTGCGCGACGATCACCGACGGGATGACGAGGGTCGGAACCCCGGGCGCGGGGACGCCTCGAAGTTCACAGATGGTCCGGTCCCGGATATCGAACAGATCGGTCACCCGCTCGGCCATGTAGCCGCCCAGGTTCTCCAGCATCGTGGCGTACTCCGCGACGGCATCGTGGACCGCCTGGGTGACGCCGGTGCCCTTCTTGAGTTGCTTGTCGACTCCCTTCGCCAGGCCACGGTCTCGAGCCAGCTGCGCCGTTGCCTGCAGGATCGGCTGCGCCTTCGCGCTGGCCGTGGCCGCGCGGGCCTCGAGTCCGTCGGACACGGCCTTCATCGCTGCACGAACTCGCTCTCCGGCGGCCACCGCATCGGTGGTCGCCGGTTCGGCGGTGTCGACGCCAGGCGCCGGCCGTACGACCGCTGCCGGACCCATCGACGTACCCGCCGAAACACCGATGCCGTGCAGCACTGTGTGTTCTGCTGCCATGGGAAATCCCTTCTCGGATCTGACGCCGGTCAGGCGTCGAGGTCGGATTCGAGGAGTGTGACGAGCTGGTCGAGCACGGGCCCGGCGGTGTCGTCGTCGGACGACAGGGTGACGACGTCGCCGTGCTTGGCGCCGAGGGTCATGACTTCGAGGATGCTGCCGGCGTCGACGGCCTCGTCGTCACCGAGCGCGATGCCTACGTCGATACCGGTGTCGGCTGCGGCGCTGGCGAAAATGGCGGCCGGCCGAGCGTGGAGGCCGACGGAGGAACCGATGGTGGCGGTGCGAGTGATCATGGGAGGGTCCTTTCGGGTGATGGGTGGTTAGGTCGGATCCGAGGCGACGCGAGCAACGTGAAGTGCCAGGTACGACACTTCGTCTTCGGTGAGCGGAGAGCCGAGGCGCAGTTCCAAGATCGCCGAGAGCCGGAGGGCTGTCTCGACAGCCTGTGGGTACGCCTCACGGATCGCGATCCCGACGATCGAGTGCTGCTGGTCGAGTTGTTTGTGCTGGTGAATACGGACGAACAGATAACGCAGGTGGGTGATGAACCGACCGACACTCACCGAGGCGGTGTCGAGGGCCAACCCGTAGCTCTGACCGATGACGTCCAACATCTGCTGGATCACGCCGGTCATCGTGTAGGTGTACGACAAGTCGCCGGTTGCGAATCCCGCGTTGACGAGGTGCAACGCCATGGCTTGCGCCTCGTTCACTGGCAGCGGTGTCGCCACATGGCGGTTGATCGCTGCGAGCAGTGCGAGCGCTTGGTCGTACTCGTCGGAGTAGAGATGCTTGATCTCTGCCATGAGCGGGTACTCCAACTCCATCCCCATGTCGAGCCGACGGAGGGCGAAGCTGACGTGATCGGCCAAGGCCACGACCAAGGCGGGATTGCGGAACGCGGTGGCATCGAGTCCCACCTCTGCCAGCGCGTTGCCGACGAGTGCGACGTGCTCGGGTGGGATCGCGGCCAGCAGGCCGGCGAGGTGGTCTGGATCGCGGCCGTCGACCGGTACGAAGGTACGGACGACCTTCGCACGATCGACCGGCTGCCCCGGCCGGGCCTGGAACCCCAGGCCCCGGCCGGTCAGGATCACCTCGCCGCCTGCCTCGTCGAGGGCGAGGACGACGTTGTTGTTGAAGACACGGAGAATCTCCAGCTCAGACAAGGCCGACCTCGCTCATGGCGGTTGCCTTTCAGACGGTGACGTCGATGACGGGGGCGCCGACAACGACATCCTCGCCGACCAGCGGCGTCACCGCTGTCAGTGCCTTGGTATTCGTGACCGTGACGAGCGTGGTGGTCTCGTAGCCTGCCTCGCGGATCGCAGCCAAGTCGACCTGAGCCAGCAGGTCACCGGCTTCGACCCGTTGGGCCTTGGCAACCTTGACATCGAACCCGTTTCCGCCGAGCCGTACCGTGTCGATGCCCACGTGCACAAGCACCTCGACCCCGTCGTCGGTCTTGACGCCGAACGCGTGGCCCGTCTTGGCGACCGTGACCAGGATCCCCGACACCGGAGCGACGACTCTCCCGTCGATGGGCTGGATGCCGACACCGTCACCCAAGGCGCGAGACGAGAACACCGGGTCTGAGACGTCGTCCAAGCTCACCACGTGTCCCGAGATGGGGGCGACGACCTGCTTGGTCTGTACGGCAACCCGCTCAGCCAGGGCCGTGGCCGTACCACCAGTTCCGGCGAGCGCCGGGGCGGGAGTGGCGGCCAGAGCAGCCTCGAGGGCCATGTCCTCTTCGGCCTGCTGGCGCAGTTCGGCCGCCTCGGCCTTCTGCTCAGGGGTGCGGTAGTCGGACATCAACACGAGCACGAACGCCGTGGTGAAGGCGGCCGCGATCGAGATGGCGTACAGGGCCATCGGGGAGAAGACCGGGATCGTCAACAGGGAGGTGAACGCGAAGACCTTGGTCGTGACGCCACCGAAGATGCCGGTGATGAGACCGCCGGCGAGGCAGCCGACCAGCATGCGCGGGTAGATGCGCTTGAACCGCAGGTGGATGCCGTACAGGCTCGGCTCGGAGATGCCACCGAGCAGGCCGGCCGCCAACGCACCCGTGGCGGTCTGACGCATCGTGTAGTCCTTTTCGCGAGCCGAGATCACCAGGACGGCAGCGGTCGCGCCGAAGCAGGCGAAGTTCCACGAGCCCATGGGGCCCTGGATGAAGTCGTACCCGAGCGTGTTGATGTTGGCGAGCATGAGCGCGTTGAGCGGCCAGTGCAGACCCAGCGGCACGAGGAACGGGTACAGCAGCGGGATGAGGATCGCGAAGACGATCGGGGCATTGCCGTTGAGCCAGGCGAGGCCCGAGCCGATGCCCGTACCCAGCCAGATGCCCAGCGGGCCGATGAGGAACGCGGTGACGGGGATCATGATGAGCATCGAGAAGAACGGGACGAAGACCATCTGAATGTTCTCGGGGAAGATCCGCTTGAGCGCCTTGTAGACCAGGGCGAGCACCGCAACCATGATCAGGGGCACGAAGACCTGGCCGCCGTACCCGTTCAGCTGCATCGGAAGGCCGAAGACGTTGGCCACGCACGATTCGGTGCCCAAGGTGGGATTCTTCGTACACACCGTGTCGGCGAATTGCTGGACCTGATGGTAGAGACCACTGCCCGCGGCAGTCTCGACGTACTTCGACGCGCCGAGGCTGATGAACTCGGGCGTGAACAGCGCGGCCATGATCGTGGCACCGAGCCACGGGTCGACGTTCAGCTTCTTTGCGGCGTTGTAGGCGACCATGATCGGCAGGAAGTACAGAACCGCGCGCCACATGGCATCGACGAAGACCCAGGCCGCCGGCTTGTCCGCGGCGCGGAAGTCGACGATCCCGAAGGCGTCGAGCACTGCCGCGCCGGCGATGATGAGCGAACCGCCGAGCAGAACGCCGAGCAACGGCCGGAACGAGTCGGAGAGGTACTCGAAGAAGCTGTCGATCCAGGCCACTTTACCGCGGGCCTTGCTGCGCGCGGCCGCCTTGACGTCGGCGTCGCTGAGTCCGGCGCCTACGCCCTTCATCGAGGGGAGGTTCGTGATCTGGTTGAAGACGGTCTGCACGCCGCCGCCGATCACCACCTGGTAACGGTCACCGGACTGGGGCACCACGCCCATCACACCCGGGATCGCCGCGACGGCATCCTGCTTGACGCCGGAAGCGTCCTTGAGCTCGAACCGCAGGCGCGTCGCGCAGTGCGTCAGGCTCATGATGTTGCTCGGGCCACCGAGCTTCTCCACGATCTGTTCGGCCGTGGAAGCCGTTGTCTGGGCCATGCCCTTCCTTTCCGTGATCAGCACTGGCCCCGAAAACACAAAAAGACCTGAGGTGCACGTGATGCGCATCTCAGGTCTTGCCTCGAAGCGAGTAACAACCCTGTTGAGTTCCCAAACGGAAACTCGCTGCGCACACGGTAGCACGAGGTACGGGGGTCGTGTAAAGGGGATCGGGAAATCGATTTCGCGGACTGGTCGAGTTGGTCCTGGAGAGCCGCGTACGGATGGTCGACTCCGTCTGTCAGGCAGACCGGATGGCACTGACGATCGGAGAATTCTCACGGCTGGGCGGGGTGTCGACGCGGATGCTGCGGCACTACGACAGCTTCGGGCTGCTGAGGCCGGAGCGCGTCGATGAGTGGAGCGGCCACCGGTCCTACGCCGCTGCCCAGCTCGCCCGGCTCAACCGGTTGACCGCCTTCCGGGACGTGGGTTTCGCCGTGCGGACCTGGCCGCGGAGATCGACGCCGCCCGTCAACGCCTCGCCGCAGTCGACGCCCGGCTCAGCCTGATCACCGAGGAGTCCGGCAGCGCCGGCTTGGCGTTCGTCGAGCGCGCGCTTCCCGCTGTACGACTGTTCCAGGGACCTACCGGCGACTCGGCCGCCCACGACACGAAGGAGTCGAACATGAGCACCTACGAGATCACGTCTCTCCCGGCGATCACCCTGCTGGGCTATGCGGGTACGGTGACCCACCAGTCCGAGATCCCGGACGTCGTCGGTCCTCTGTTCGGGCGGCTGTTGGACACCATGCGGCAGCTCGGCCTCGATCTGGATCAACCCACCGTCGCGTGGTATGCGGGTGCGGATGAACGCACCGACCTCGGAGTTGGCCTCCCGTCTGATCGGGTACTGGACGACCGGCGGGCGAATTTGACGCGCACGTCCCTCGACGCCGCCCCGCGCGCTGTGGTGGTACGGCACACCGGCTCCCTGGAGGGCATCAGCCCTGCCTGGTCCGCGCTCCATCAACACATCAGGGAAGAAGGACTCACTCCGGCCGGGCCGTGCCGCGAGGTGTACCTCGCCGGCAGCATGGACCGGCCCGACTCGTGGGTGGTAGATCTTCAGCAGCCGATCGCCTGAGTTGGGCGGGAAGCCTCCGATGAGGTGGAGGCCAATCGATCAGGGTTGTTTGGGTCGAGAAGGGCCTCTGAAGATCGCGTTGATCGCGACGAGACCCACCCAGGCGAGGAGCGCGCCGTACATGTTCATGTAGTGGTAGCCGATCGCAGTCAACGGGATCGCCATCACGATGGTCACGATCGCCAGGGCGAGCTGTTGACCTCGACCCGTACCCGGTGCCGGCATCATCGCGTGCTGGGGCGGCATCGGGACGGCCACCTGCTGATGGGCGGTCGAGTAAGTGTTGTACCGCAACTCCTCGTTACTCGGCTCGCGAGTGGGGTCGTAGCCGCTCATGACGATCAGCCTACGGCCCCGCCTGACGAAGCCACCTCCCGGGACCTCCCGCCGTCACCCCGGATCGTCCCTCCCTGTGTTCCCGACAGCCTCGTCCCAGAGCGCGCGCCTGGGTCAGGTGGTCTTCGACCGTCATCGACACCGAGGACGACGAGCCCTTGGAGACCGCCTGAGCAGGTCGCCAGGCCATGCGGCACACTGGGCTCGGAACGGAGGAACGCATGCGGATCTGTGTCGTGGGCCTGGGAAAGATCGGGCTTCCACTGGCGGTGCAGTACGCGTCGAAGGATCACGACGTCGTCGGGGTGGACGTGTCGCCAGAGGTCGTCGACCTCGTCAACACGGGGACCGAGCCGTTCCCCGGCGAGGCACGGCTGGCCGAGAAGCTCGCGATGTGCGTGTCGTCGGGTCGGTTGCGGGCGACGACGTCGCACGCGGAAGGAGTCCGCCGGGCTGACGTGGTCGTCATGGTCGTACCCGTCTACGTCGACGAGGAAACCGCCCAACCCGACTTCGGCTGGATGGATGCGGCAACCCGTGACGTGGCGAAGGCCTTGAGCCGGGGCGCGCTCGTGTCGTACGAGACGACGCTGCCCGTCGGAACCACCCGCAACCACTACAAACCGATCATCGAGGCCGAGTCCGGCCTCGTCGAAGGTCGGGATTTCGACGTCGTCTTCTCTCCCGAGCGGGTGCTGACGGGGCGGGTGTTCGCCGACCTGCGCAAATACCCGAAACTCATCGGAAGCCTCAGCCCCCGCGGTGCGGTGCTCGCCCGTACGTTCTACGAGGCCGTCCTCGACTTCGACCCTCGCCCGGATCTTCCCCGCGCGAACGGGGTCTGGGACCTCGGTTCGGCCGAGGCGGCCGAACTCGCCAAGCTGGCGGAGACGACGTACCGCGACGTCAACATCGGTCTCGCCAACCAGTTCGCCCAGTTCGCGGCCGGCGCAGGGATCGACATCTATGCGGTGATCGAAGCTGCGAACAGCCAGCCGTACAGCCATATCCACTCGCCGGGCATCGCCGTCGGCGGCCACTGCATCCCGGTCTATCCACGCCTCTACCTGTCGACCGATCCCGACGCCACGGTGGTGTCGGCGGCGCGGGCCGCGAACGCCGCCATGCCCGCGTACGCTGTCGGCCTGCTCGACGGTGCCCTCGGCGGGCTGGAGGGCCGCGACGTAGTCGTACTCGGGGCCTCCTACCGCGGCGGCGTCAAGGAAACCGCGTTCTCCGGCATCTTTCCGACCGTCGCCGCCCTCCGCGAGCGTGGCGCGCGGATCCGCGTGCACGATCCGATGTACGGCGCCGACGAACTCCGGGCTCTGGGCTTCGAGCCTTTCGCTCCGGGTGAAGTCGCCGAGGCGGCCATCGTGCAGGCCGACCACCGCGAGTACGCCGGCTGGGGATCCCAGCATCTGCCCGGCCTCCGGGTCCTCGTCGACGGGCGGAACATCACCAACCCGTCGCGCTGGCCCGGCGTTCGGCGCATCGTCCTCGGCCGACCGGAGTAGCGCATGTCGTGGCTTGACCTTCCTCCCCTCGACGGACCGTCGGAGTCGCTCGTCGGCCAGGTGAAGCCGCAGGGCGGCGACGGGCTGGTGCGCGTGTTGTTGACATTGGTGGGCGGCGGACTGATCGGGTTGGTCACCGAGTACGGCTTGGACCTGTGGAAACCTGTCCGTCCGGGAGATCTGGCCGGGGTCCTCGGCGTCGGTGAGGCCGAGCGGACCGACGCTGGCGATGGGTACGCCGAATGTGGCTTCGTCGATCCTCGCCGGGGCATCCTGACCGTGCGCAATCGCAGCCCCTACTCGGGTGTTCCCCGGCGGTTCGATCTCACTCAGGGATCGTTTCCCGACGAGAAGCTGGATCCGCACTCTGCCTGGCAACTCAAACAGATGGTGGTGACGGCGGTACGGCGCGACGAGCGTTGGGCTCTGCAGCCGGCAGGATTCGGAATGTCCGACCTGTCCATCGCGGTCGAGACCGGCGTTGCCCGGACCATCGGCGCTGCCCGCCAACCCCAGATCATCGTCACCGCGACCCCTGCCCGTGTGGGGAGTCGTTGGCAGGACGGACGCCTCGGCGTGCCCGGCATGCCTCACCGCGACGTTTCCCGTACGGCGACGGTGCCTGTCAGCCCTCAAGGCATGGACGCCGCCGTCAAGCTCGTCACGACGGCCATCTCCACCGCCGGCATGCGATCGTGGGAACTCATGCCCGTCTTCCCCACCCTTTAGCGCCGCGACCCTGGAACCGAGCGATCAAGCACCGTCGCGGACATGATGCGTACCGAAACTGCCTCTCAGATCGACACGGATCGACTTTGATCTATCCAAATGGGGGTGCGCGGGCAGTTTCGGTACGGCAGCGCCCCGACTCTGTGGGGACATCGAGCGCGCTCAGGTGGGTGAGATCCCGAGCCAGCTCAGGCATGGACGACGAGAACCGCCACACTCGACATGATGCGTACCGAAACTGCCTCTCAGATCGACACGGATCGACTTTGATCGATCTAAATGGGGGTGCGCGGGCAGTTTGGGTACGGCAGTGCCCGGCCCGGTGGGGACATCGAGCACGCTCAGGTGAATGAGATCCCGAGCGCGCACAGGCATGGACGACGAGAACCGCCACACTCGACATGATGCGTACCGAAACTGCCTCTCAGATCGACACGGATTGTCGGCGGCCACGAGAAACTGCCCAGTGACGGTCATGTAGGTGCCCGCTGGCGGTCATGAGAACTGCCCGGTGGCGGCCATGGGATCTGCCCGACACGACCATCTGTTGCCTGACCGCGTCCGCGGTCGAGGCCCCTTCCTCGAGTAGCGATGGCGGTGCTGATGCGCCGATCCACTCGAGGAAGGGACACCTTTGTCGCCTGCCATGAGCATGGGACCGGGGTAGCGGGTTTTCTGCCAGGTTCATGGGACCACTTGGATTGCCAGTCATGGGACCACCCGGCGTGTCTTGTCGGGGGGTCCTGGGTCGGCTCGTTGGAT
>WBZS01000146.1_pt1 | contig 131913 bp, 123 predicted proteins | sample 5204201 | NCBI WGS metagenome assembly WBZS01 (sample SAMN12344357, study PRJNA552823) | activated sludge metagenome | biome: Activated sludge suspended growth; feature: Nitrification reactor; material: Wastewater; isolation source: activated sludge from nitrification reactor of wastewater... | reverse complement strand
CGGACGTCACAGCGCTTGCACACCTTCTTGGCCTCCTGAATCTGCATCAGGGCAGGTCCGGTGTTGCCGACCGGAAAGAACAACTCCGGATCCTCGGTGAGGCAGGCAGCCTGATGGCGCCAATCCATGCGGTTTCCAACTCCTTCTTGGGGGAATCAACTCGTGCCGTGAGGGGCGGCGGACGGCCTCCGTCAATGCGGCACACGACTGTACCCCAGAAGCCTGTCAGTGGGGCTCCTCCGGGACAAGGCCTCGGCGCGATAATGAACCACTTCTCGTGCTCGATTCCGCTGACGGCGCATTTTCCTGCCGTTGGTCTACGGTGGGGACGTGCAACAGGAGCGCCCGGTCGGGTTGAAGCTGGCGGTGGGCAGCAGCATCGCCCTCGGCGTCACATTCGTGGCATTCGCCGCCATCAGTGCGGCCGCCGGACACGGCATCTTCAGCCTCCAGATCGGCCTCCTGCTGGCGGCCTACGGGCTGATCCTGATCGGGGCCGCCGTCGCCCTGTGGCAGCTGCGGCTGTGGGCGAGGGGACCGGTGGTGGCCTTCGCACTGATGGCCGGCTTCGGTTTCGGTGAGTACCTGCTCGAGCAGCCCTGGCTGTGGCTGCTGGTCCCCGTCTGCCTGGCCGCGGTGGTCGGTGCCGCGCTGCCCAGTACGACGAAGGCGCTGCGGTCAGGGGGCACCGCCGGGCCGTCCGAGGGAGCCCGCCCGGCCCGCTTCCTGGATCGGTTCGGACGGAACTCCCGGACGCCGGAGTAACCGGTTCTACTCCTGCGACTCCGCGAAGGCACGCGCCATGAGGTCCTCGTGCTGCTCGCGGTGCACCTTCAGCGAACCCACCGACGGTGCGGACGCCGCCGGCCGGGTGACCGCGGTCATCGCCAGCTGGTAGCCGGGCAGGAACGCCGCAACCGCACCGGGCAGGTGCTGCTTCATGAACCACCAGGCGCCCTGGTTCTCCGGCTCGTCCTGCACGTAGCGGATGTCGGCGTCCGCCGGGTAGGCGGCGAGCTGTGCGGCGAGTTCCTTCGCCGGCAGCGGGTACAGCCGCTCCAGGGCGATGATCGCCACCTGGCCGTCCAGGCCGGCCTCGGCCCGCGCCGTCACCAGCTCCCAGCGGACCTTGCCCGAGCACAGCAGGATGCGGCGCACCTGCGACGGATCCGTGATCGTCGGATCGCCGGTGGCCGGCTCCCAGCGGCCCTGGGTGAAGTCGGTCGGCTGCGAGACGGCCTGCTTGGCGCGCAGCATCGACTTCGGCGTCGCGATCACCACCGGGCGGTGCCAGTTGACGTAGGCGTGGGTGCGCAGCAGGTGGAAGTAGCTGGCCGGGGTGGACGGCTGGCAGACCGCCAGCGCCCCCTCGTGGCACAACTGCAGCCAGCGTTCGATGCGGGCCGACGAATGGTCGGGGCCCTGACCCTCGTAGCCGTGCGGCAGCAGCAGCACGACGCCCGACTTCTGCGTCCATTTCGCGTTGCCGGAGACGATGAACTCGTCGGCGATGGTCTGGGCGCCGTTCGCGAAGTCGCCGAACTGGGCCTCCCAGCAGACCAGCGCATCGGGTGCGGCGACCGAGTAGCCGTACTCGAAGCCCATCGACGCGTACTCGCTGAGCAGCGAGTCGTAGACGTGGAACGTGCCCTGGTCGGCCGCCAGGTGGTTGAGCGGCACGTACGACTCCGCGGTGTTGCGGTCGATGACGGCGGCGAACCGCTGCACGAAGGTGCCGCGCCGGCTGTCCTGACCGACCAGCCGGACGGGGCGGCCCTCGAGAACCAGCGAGCCGAAGGCCAGCAGCTCACCGGTCGCCCAGTCGATCGGACCGTTCAGGATGCCGTCGGCGCGGCGCTGCAGCTGGGGCAGCACCTTCGGGTGCACGGCGAAGCCTTCGGGGAAGGTGACGTGCGCGTTGGCGATCCTCGCCATCGTCTCGGCGGTGATCGTGGTGCCCTGGGTCTTGCCGAGCTTCGGCGGGTAGTAGGGGACCCGCCGGTAGCCGTCGTCCTCCTCGGCTTCTTCGCGAGCCTGCTTGAAGACGCTTTCCAGGCCGTCGCGGAATCGGGTCAGCACGGTCTCGGCGTCCTCGGTGCTGATGTCGCCGCGGCCGATCAGCGACTCGGTGTAGAGCTTGCGCACGCTGCGCTTCTGCTCGATCAGGTCGTACATCCTCGGCTGGGTGAAGCTGGGGTCGTCGCCCTCGTTGTGCCCGCGGCGCCGGTAGCAGACGATGTCGAGCACGACGTCCTTGTTGAACCGCCGCCGGTACTGGAACGCGAGCTGGGCGATCCGGGCGCAGGCTTCGGGATCGTCGCCGTTCAGATGGAAGATCGGTGCCTGAATGGTCTTCGCGACATCGGTGCAGTAGGCGGAGGTGCGCGAATCGAGCGGTCCGGTGGTGAAGCCGACCTGATTGTTGACGATCACGTGAACGGTGCCGCCGGTCTTGTACGCGCGCAGCTGGCTCATCTGCAATGTCTCGTAGACGACGCCCTGACCGGCGAACGAGGCGTCCCCGTGCAGCAGGATCGGCAGCACCGGGAAGCCGTCGCTGGAGTCCAGCTGATCGAGCTTGGCGCGCGCGATGCCTTCCAGCACCGGGTCGACCGCCTCGAGGTGGCTCGGGTTGGCCGCAACCGAGGTCTTGATCGTCTTGCCCGACAGTGCCGTGAACTCTCCTTCGGCGCCCAGGTGGTACTTGACGTCGCCGGTGCCCTGAGCCAGCCGCGGATCGACGTTGCCCTCGAACTCGCGGAAGATCTGGCTGTAGCTCTTGCCGACGATGTTGGCCAGCACGTTCAGCCGGCCGCGGTGCGGCATCCCGATGCACACCTCGTCGAGATCTGCGTTGGCGGCCTGATCGCACAGCTCGTCGAGCAGCACGATGGTGGACTCGCCGCCCTCCAGGCTGAACCGCTTCTGCCCGACGAATTTGGTCTGCAGGAAGGTCTCGAAGATCTCGGCCTCGTTCAGCCTGTCGAGGATCCGCAGATGCTCGTCGCGCGGCCACGGCGCGTGCTGCACCTCGACCCGCTTCTGGATCCAGGCGCGCTGGTCCTTGTCCTGAATGTGCATGTACTCGATGCCGACGTGGCGGCAATAGGAGCCGCGCAGCACTTCGAGGATGTCCCGCAGCGTCATGATCTCGCCGTCGTGACCGCCGAAGTTGCCGACCGGGAACTCCCGGTCCAGATCCCACAGCGTCAGACCGTGGTACTCCAGCGTGAGTTCGGGATGTGACCGCTGCCGGTACTCCAGCGGGTCGATGTCGGCCATCAGGTGTCCGAACTGGCGGTAGGCGGCGATCAACGAGAACACCCGGGCCGACTTCGGGATCTGTCCGGGCCGCTCGGCGCTGACGTCCTGGGCCCAGCGGATCGGCGCATAGGGGATGCGCAGCGAGGCGAAGATCTCGTCGTAGAAGCCGTGCTTGCCGAGCAGCAGCTCATGGATCACCTTCAGGAACTCGCCCGACTGGGCGCCCTGGATGATCCGATGGTCGTAGGTCGAGGTCAGCGTGGTCACCTTGGACACCCCGGCCTCGGTGATCCGCCGCTGGGACGCCCCCTGGAACTCCGGCGGGAAGTCGATCGAACCGACGCCCAGGATGAGGCCCTGCCCGGACATCAGCCGCGGCACCGAGTGGCTGGTGCCGATCCCGCCGGGGTTGGTCAGCGTGGCCGTGGTGCCCTGGAAGTCGGAAACCTCCAGCTTGCCCGCGCGGGCCTTGCGGACGAGAGCCTCGTAGGAGGACCAGAACTGGCCGAAGTTGAGGTTCTCGCACCCCCTGATGCAGGGCACCAGCAGCTGGCGGGTGCCGTCCGGCTTCGCCATGTCGATGGCCAGGCCCAGATTGATCGTGTTGGGCTCGACCAGGAACGGCTTGCCCTCGACCTCGTCGTAGGCATTGTTCATCGCGGGGACGCGCTTGAGCGCCTGTACCATCGCGTAGCCGATCAGGTGGGTGAACGACACCTTGCCGCCGGTGGTGCGGGCCAGGTGCGAGTTCACCATCTGGCGCTGATCGATGGCCAGCTTCATCGGCACGTTGCGCACCGATGTGGCGGTCGGCATCGACAACGACGCGTCCATGTTGCGGGCGGTGCGCATCGGCGCGCCCCGCAGCTGCGTCCGGGTCGGCTCGGACGCCTCGGCGTTGCGTACGGCGAGGTTCGGCCGGTTCGCCGACAGTCCCATGCCCGAGCCCGGAGACTCCGGGGCGCGGTCGTGCCGGGCACTGCCGCCGGACTCGACCTTCGCCGACGAGGTCCGCGGCTCGGCGGGCTGCTGCGCCGGGGCGGCCGCGGCCGTCGGCGCGTCGGCGGACCGGCCAGACGATCGCTTGTCGGCAACCACCGAATACGACTCCGTCGCTGGGCCGTCCCCGGCCGCGTCGGCGCCGGTCGTGGGCTCGGGCGGCGGTGCCGGCTTGTCCGCGTCCGCCTTGCCGGTCTCGGCCCGCTTCGGTGCCTGTGCCGGCTCGGGCTTCGCGGCCTTGGGCTTAGCGGGCTTCGGCCTCGCGGGCTCGGGTTCGGCCGGCTCGGGCTTCGCGGGGCGCGCAGCCCGCGTCGGCTCGGGCCTCGAAGGCGGCGCGGCCTGCGTCGCTTCCGGGCGGACGGGAGCACCGTTGACCGGGGCCGCCACGCGCTCGGCGAAGAAGCGCTGCCAGCGCGGATCGACCGAGTCGGGATTCTCTCGGTACGCCTGGTACATCTCGTCGATCAACCAGTCGTTGGCGCCAAATTCGTCGGTCTGTTCGTTGGACGCCGTCAGATTCTCGGGCGCGAGGGGCACGATCGCCTTCTTCCGTACTTGTCGGACAGGCCGCAACGCCTGCACCTGTTCGATGCTACTAAGGCACACCGGGTGGCGGAACCGGCCATGCCGTTATCGGGCTGACACGTCACGATTCGTTCCGGTCAATGATCGCCGACATCCCGTCGACGGGCACGGTACGCACTGGGAGTGACCCCGACGAGTCGGACGAAGTCGCGTCCGAACTGGTTCTGGTCGTACCAGCCGAGCCTGGCCGCCAGCGCGGCGAGACTCTCGCCGGTGTCGGCGTCCAGCGCCGCCAAGGCGTCGTGCATGCGCTGGCGCTGGATCAGCCATTTCGGGCTCACCCCGATGTAACGACGGACGATGCGTTGCAGCGTCCGCGAAGAACAGCCACAGCACTCGGCCAGCTGGTCCACCCGGGTGACGGCGGGCGATACCAGCAGGGTCGAGACGTTGTCGACCGTGGCGGGAATCGGCTCGGCGGCGCCGGCACCGGCCATGATCACCTCGAGCATCGCGGACGCCGACTCGCTCGCTGCCAGCGGAAGGTCGCCCAGGGCGTCCATCCCGGGCACATGTTGAGTCGCCGGCTCCACCCGATCGGTGAACTGGTCGGCGGGCAGCCCCGACCAGGCGGTGAAACCGCCCGGACGGAATTTGAGGCCGAGCACACCACCGCGGCCGAACTGGGTGACGTCGAACCGGCTGGTCACCACGCCGGTCAGCCAGACGCCGTCGCGGTTGCGGCCGGCGCGAGCCAGCTGGCCCCGTTCGACACTGATCTCGACCGCGGGATGCGGAATCAGCGACGTGGTCGCGCTGACCCCGTCGGGCAGATCCCAGGTCGCCGACCAGACCCGCTCCACCCAGCCGGCGGCGAGTCCGGACGCCGGCACCTCGTCGAAGCGGACCCGGCGGGCGAACTCCTCCGGCTGCAGCAGCCCCTTCGAGGTCGGGACCCGCCCTGTCGCGTTCGCGCTGGCCGTCATGACCGGAGTCTAGAAGAGCGGACTGACGCGGCAGCGAGGCAGGAGCGATGACGACCTCCGGGGCAGCGGGATCGGGCGGCGTCCGAAGATCACCAGGGACTTTCTCGACCCGGCCGTGGTTCCCGTTCACCTTCCGGTCGCACGCTGGTCACCTGCCGGCGAGAGGCTGAGGTCACCTGACTCTCCCTCCCGAAAGGCGTCCCGTGACTGACACTCTGCTCCGCCGCCTCAGTGCCGCGGTTGCCGTCGCCGCAGTCGGCGCATTGGCGGCCACCACGGTGACGGTGCCCCCGGCCTCGGCGACCCCCACCGACGACTACCTGGCCGCCCAGCGCGGCGATTTCATCGACGTGCGGATCGGCGACCTGCTGCCCACCCAGCCGTCTCTGGGCTATGACGAGGTGCTCTACAAGCTCGGCCGCTACACCCTGGGCAAGGACGCCACCAACAAGAAGTTCGCTGACTGGTGTGAGGCCTCCGGCCTGCTCGACGTCGCCAGCGTCCAGCCCGGTGCGCGGCTCGATCAGCCCGAGAGCTTCAGCTGCGCCGTCGCGCCCGGAAGCGAGACCAAGGAGTCGGCCGATCTGGCCAAGTCGGTGGTGGTCGGCCCCGGCGGCAAGCTCTACCTCACCGACGGCCACCACACCCTGACCGCCTTCGCCGAGACGCCGGACGGCGGCCTGAACCTGCACGTCCGGCTCCGCGTGCTGGGGAACCTGTCAGGCCTGGGTGAGTCCGCCTTCTGGAACCGGATGATCCAGAACCGATGGACCTGGCTGCGCGACCCCAGCGGCGCCGCCCTCACGCCGTCCCGGCTTCCTTCCAGCATCGGGCTGGCCAACTTCGCCGACGACAGGTACCGCGCCCTGTTGTACTTCGCTCGCGACATCGGCTACGCGCAGGGAACCCTGCCGTTCCAGGAGTTCTATTGGGGCGCCTGGCTGCGGGACAGCAAGCCGATCGATCTCTCCGGCTGGAACCAGACCGATTTCGACAGCTACCTGGCCACGGTGAGGACGCTCACCGAACGGCAAGTGGCGCTCGCTGACGACCAGGTGCTCGACAGCGGCCTCACTGCCGGCGAATTGGGCAAGTTCGCGCAGTGGAACGACGGCAAGGCCGCCGACAAGGGCGAGTTCGACAAGCTGTCCAAGCCGTACAGCGACAGCAAGCCCGGCAAGCTCGGCTACCTGCTCGAATACAAGAACGGGGCTCGTGCGCCGTTCGCGCCGTCCGTGCCACGGGCCGAGACCAGCGGCGCCAGGGTCACCATCGGCTGGGGCGTGCCGGCTGCCAGCGCGGCCCCGGTGACCACCTATCGGGTCCTCCTGTCACGCCAGGGCGGCTCGTCGACCGTCCGCGAGGTCAGCGGCGCCAGGAACTCGGTCGCCTTCGCCGGCCTGGGCGCCGGGCGCTACACCGCGACCGTGATCGCCAGGAACGCTGTGGGCAACTCGCAGCGGTCGGCGGCATCGAACCAGGTCGTGGTCCGGCCGGTCATCACGCCGGCGAAGCCGACCGTCAGCGGCACCCCCACGATCAACGGCGTGCTCAAAGCCAAGGCCGGGGCTTGGCGGCCCGCCGGTGTCACGTTGTCCTACCGGTGGCTGCGCAACGGCAAGCCGATCAAACGTGCGACCACGAGCAGGTACCGGATCACCTGGGCCGACAAGGGGAGATGGATTGCGGTCAAGGTGACCGGGAAGCTGAAGGGCGCTGTGAGCGTCAGCAGGACCAGCGAGAGCAGGAAGGTCAGATAGCGCCTCGGCCCTCGGTTGCGACGGCATTGGCTTCACCGGGCCGCTGGTTGAGCCTGTCCAACTCCGATGGCCACTTCGGCGTGCCGAGGGGGTCAGGCTGCAGACCGTCACTTCGGACGGCCCCTGTCGCGTTTGTGCTAGCGGCCCCACCGGCAGTCCGGAAAAGCTGGCCTGATCAACCCGGATCGAGACGATCCTGGATCGAGCCAGTCCCGATCGGGACAATCCCGATCGAGCACGGGACATCGAAGGAGGAGCGATGACCACCGACGCCCCGGCCGCGCTGGCCATGGTCACGATCGACTGCGCAGACCCGGCCAAGGAGGCAGCCTTCTGGGCCGCCGCGCTGGGCTGGGAGGTCACCTACGCCGACGACGACTACGGCATGGCGAGCGACGGGAAGCTACGACTCGGATTCGGGCGGGTCGACGGCTGGCAGGCGCCGGCCTGGCCGAACCCGGACGGCACGAAGCAGTTCCATCTCGACCTCGCGGTGGACGATATCGCCGCCGCCGAGCGCGAACTGCTGGAGCTGGGAGCGACCAAGCCCGCGGACCAGCCGGGGGATACCTGGACCGTCCTGCTCGATCCCGAGGGACACCCGTTCTGTCTGACCAAGGCGGCGAACTGGGGCTAATCCCCGACCACCCGGGATCCCCCCAAACTGAGGGGTCTCGCGGCGGATCGGCCCACGGGCTGCGGTGGACTGCCACACTTCGGGCATGTCGAAGCTGACTCGAGTGACCCTGGCCACCGCGTCCGGTCTGGCCGTCCTGCTGAGCGGATGCGCGCCGTCCACCTCCTCACCGAGCGGTAGCACCGCACCCCCGACCTCGTCCGCACCGTCGGCGTCGCCGACCACGTCTACCGCCGGGGACCCGGCCGCCCGCAAGGCCGCGGCACTGGGGGCCATCAAGACCGCCGAGGCCGCGGTGAACGGCACGGCGTTCAGCTTGGACTGGACCTCGGATCGGTGGGAGCTGGAACTGATCGCGAACGGCCGGATGCACGACATCTACGTGAGTTCCGATGGCACCACGATCGTCCGACAGAGTTCCGACCGCGCCGACGCGGAGGACGTGCTGTTGCTGGGGCGCGCCAAGGTCACCATGGCGGAGGCGGTCAGCAAGGCGCTGGAAACCTCGCCTGAGGCCACCGTGGTCGAGGCCGATCTGGACAGCCGGGCGGGCCAGCCGGTCTGGGAACTGGACACCATCACCGGGACGCAGCGACAGCGCGTCCGGGTGGACGCCGTGACCGGCCAGATCATCTAGGGAAGCGCTGAGATCTTCGCTGGTCGAGACCTCGGACGACACGACGCCGGCCCGGCTTTCGACGAACTCAGCCGTCGCCGTTGTTTGCGCTAGTGCGCCCCCGGCAGGATTCGAACCTGCGCACCCGCCTCCGGAGGGCGGCGCTCTATCCCCTGAGCTACGGGGGCCCGGGCCATCGGACCGGCCACGACTGTAGCGCATCGCCCCGACCGGCACCCAATCGAGGACGTCCGAAGGCCTGCGCAATGACGCGTCGAATCGGACGCCACCCGGCAGCGCCGCAGAGGACGACCCTGAGCTGGCGCGCCACCCCATCCGCGGCCCATCTGCCGCAGCGCCGGGTCGGCGAAGCTCACACGCCGCTACCCTCGGGCTCATGCGAGGCCTGGCCACGGTGTTGGCGCTGATCGTTGCCGTCGTGCTCTTTGCCGGGTGCGGCGGACAGTCCAGCACCGCCGTCGCCGGACCGCCGGTGTTGCGCACCGCCCCGCCACCGTGGCCGGCACCGCGCGACGGGCTCGCCCAGATCCGTGCGGCGGGCTTGGAGCCGTCCCGGCTGGACGACACCACGAACCAGCGCCGCTTCACCCTCACTCTCACGGTGGACGGCGCGGCCGTGCCCCTGGTGCCCTACATCGGCATGGACCGTCCGCGCGCCCTGCAGGGCCCGGCGCACACCCATGACGACACCGGGGTGGTCTGGCTGGAGGGACGCGGTGCCCAGGAGGTGACCCTGGGCCAGTTCTTCACTCTCTGGGGCGTCCGCTTCGACAGCGGCTGCCTGGGCGCAGTCTGCGGTACCGTCACCGTCCGCGTCGACGGCAAACCGGTCAGTGAGCCGACCGGACTCAGGCTGGCCGGCGTCGCGGAGCGACTCGAGGTGACCGCCCGCGGTCGATGACGTCCAGCCGCCGGAGCCGGGGCAGCCGACACCGGCCGTTCTGGCAGAGTGGTGCGCCATGACCCACATGCACGTCGCCGGCTCGATCCATGCCGACGCGACATCGCCTGCGCCGCAGTGGCTGACCCGTCCCGACGACGTGAATGCCCTGACCAAACAGCTGTGGAGCATCAATACCAAGCGTCTCGATACCGGCGAGGTCGAGATCGCCGGCCGGACCGCGGCGTCCATCATCGACGAGGTGGGCAGCCCGGTCTACGTGATCGACGCCGAGGACTTCCGCAGCCGCGCCCGACGATGGCGCGAGGCGTTCGGCGACTGGCAGGTGTTCTACGCCGGGAAGTCCTTCCTGTGCACCATGGTCGCCCGCTGGATCCACGAGGAGGGTCTCGGGCTGGACGTCTGCACCGGCGGCGAGCTGGCCGTCGCGTTGCGCGGAGGCATGGATCCGGCCCGGATCGGCCTGCACGGCAACAACAAGAGCGACGACGAACTGCGCGCCGCGCTGGCCGCGGGCGTGGGCCGGATCATCGTCGATTCCGCGCATGAGATCGGCCGGCTGGAGCGGCTGTGTGCCGAACTCGGCACCGTCGCCGAGGTGATGATCCGGGTGACCACCGGCGTCGAAGCGCACACCCACGAGTACATCGCCACCGCGCACGAGGATCAGAAGTTCGGCTTCTCGATCAACGGCGGCGCGGCGCTGGTCGCGCTGGTGCGCAGCCATCACAGCCCCTATCTGCATCTGCGCGGCGTGCACAGCCACATCGGCTCGCAGATCTTCGACACCAACGGGTTCGAGGTGGCCGCACGGCGGACCCTGAAGCTGATCGCACAGTTCAAGGAGGCCACCGGCACCGAGTTGGGCGAACTCGACCTGGGCGGCGGCTTCGGCATCGCGTACGTGAAAGAGGACACCCCGGCCACTCCCGAGGAACTGGCGGCGGGCCTGCGCAGCATCGTCGAACACGAGTGTCGCGGCTTCGGGCTGCGGGTGCCGGCCATGTCGGTGGAGCCCGGACGCGCCATCTGCGGACCGGCGGGCACCGCGCTCTACACCGTCGGCACGGTGAAGGCGGTCGAGATCGGCAGCGGGCAGTCCCGGCGCTACATCTCGGTCGACGGCGGGATGAGCGACAACATCCGCTCCGCGCTGTACGCGGCCGAGTACTCCGCCACCCTGGCCAACCGGGCGAGCGCCGCGGGACCGGTGCTGTCTCGCGTCGTCGGCAAGCATTGTGAGGGCGGCGACATCCTGGTTCGTGACGAATTCCTGCCCGACGACGTCACACCCGGAGATTTGATCGCGATTCCGGCGGCGGGCGCCTACAGCCGATCGATGGCGAGCAACTACAATCACGTTCCGCGTCCGCCGGTGGTGGCCGTGACCGACGGCCGGATCACCACCCTGGTGCGGCGCGAGACCATGGACGACCTGCTGGCGCTGGACGCCGGCGCCTGATCACGGCAGAACCGGCAGTCGTGAATCTGCCGCGAAGAGAAGAGGACATGCGATGACACCAGCCAAACCCCTCAAGGTGGCCCTGCTGGGCTGCGGGGTGGTGGGTTCGGAGGTGGCGCGGCTGCTGCTCGACAGCGCCGACGAGTTCCAGGCACGGAGCGGACGGCGGCTCCAACTGGTCGGCATCGCTGTCCGCAACCTGACGAAGCAGCGTCCGGGTATCGACCCGGCCCTGCTCACCGATGACGCCGCCGCGCTGGTGGGACGGCCAGGCATCGACCTGGTCATCGAGGTGATGGGCGGTGTCGAACCGGCCCGTAGCCTGATCCTGACCGCGATCGAGCGCGGCGCGTCGGTGATCACGGCGAACAAGCAGCTGCTCGCCCAAGACGGTGCCACCCTCTACACCGCGGCCGCCGAGGCGGGTGTCGACCTCTACTTCGAGGCGGCGGTGGCCGGCGCGATTCCGATCATCCGCCCGCTGCGCGAATCCCTGGTCGGCGACGAGCTGACGGCGGTGATGGGCATCGTCAACGGCACCACCAACTTCATCCTCGACAAGATGCACACCGAGGGATCCTCGTTCGAAGAGGTGCTGGCCGAGGCACAGCGGCTCGGCTACGCCGAAGAGGATCCGACCGCAGACGTCGAGGGCCTGGACGCCGCCGCGAAGGCCGCGATCCTGGCCAGCCTCGCCTTCCACAGCCGGGTGAAGCTCGACGACGTCGACTGCGAGGGCATCAGCAAGGTCACCGCCTCCGATGTGGCGACCGCCAAGGAGCTCGGCTATGTGATCAAGCTGCTGGCCCGCTGCGCACTGGCGCCGGACGGCTCGATCTCGGTTGGGGTGCATCCGACGATGGTGCCCTCGACCCATCCGCTGGCGAACGTCTCCGGTGCCTTCAACGCGGTGTTCGTCGAGTCCCGGCACGCCGGGCAGCTGATGTTCATGGGTCCCGGCGCCGGCGGTTCGCCGACGGCGTCCGCGGTGCTCGGCGACGTGGTGACCGCGGCCCGCAACCGGGTGCGCGGCGCGTCCGGGCCGGGGGAGTCCTCGTACTCGGCGCGGCCCATCACGCCGCGCGGTCAGGTGCCGTCGCGCTTCTACCTGTCGCTGAGCGTCGAGGACGAGCCGGGCGTGCTGGCCCGGATCGCCGCCGCCTTCGCCCGCTACCAGGTGTCGATCCAGGCGGTGCGGCAGGAGAGCGAACTCGACCGTCCCCAGGGCCAAGGCGCCAAGCTGGCGATCTTGACTCACGCCGCGCGGGTGAGCGACATGCGGGCCGCGCTGGACGATCTGCAGGCGCTGCCGGACGTCCGCGGTGACGTCACGCTGATGCGGGTGGAGGGCTGAGTCATGCACCTGGCCTGCCTCGATCTGGAAGGCGTGCTGATCCCTGAGGTCTGGATCGCCGTCGCCGAGGCGACCGGCATCGACGGGCTGCGCCGCACCACCCGCGACGAACCCGACTACGACACGCTGATGCGGTACCGGCTGGACCTGCTCGACTCGCACGGCCTGACGCTGAGCGAGATCCAGCGGGTGATCGGCACCCTGGATCCGATGCCGGGCGCCGTCGAGATGACGGCGTGGCTGCGGGAGCACTTCCAGCTGGTCATCCTGTCCGACACGTTCTACGAGTTCGGCATGCCGTTCATGGCCAAGCTCGGCTACCCGACGCTGCTGTGCCACAAGCTGGAGATCGCCGACGACAGGATCGTCGACTACACGCTGCGGATGCCGGACCAGAAGCGCGAGGCCGTCCGCCGCTTCCACGAGCTGAACTACAAAGTGATCGCCACCGGCGACTCCTACAACGACACCAACATGCTCGCCGAGGCCGACGCCGGCATCCTGTTCCGGCCGCCGGCCAACGTGATCGCCGAGTTCCCGCAGTTCCCCGTCGCCACCGACTACGACCAGTTGCGCGCCGAGTTCAGCGCGGCCGCCGGACGCCTCGGCTGACTTCCGCTGGTCGAGCCTGTCGAGACCCCGGCGGCGGGCTCGACTGGCTGGTCGCGCTTGTCGAGACCCAGTGCCGGGCCACGACGACGGCGCGGCGCTGCGGGCCCAACCACCGGTGGGGGCGTTACTCAGCACCTCCCTAGGCAGGGGCCGTAGGCTGGCCCGATGCCGACGTTCAGCAGGCAACTGCATCCGGCGCTGGCGCCGCTGGTGTCGAGCCTGGTCGGATACGACTATCGGCTGCCCATCGACGCAGTCCATCACGGACTGCCCTCGACGTCCGCCACGGTGGTGATCGCCTTCGATGAGCCACTCGACTGCGGCTGGCTGGACGACGACGCGTCCGGCCGGTTCTGGACGCTGATCGGCGGGTTGCACGTCCGTCCCGCACTGATTCGCACCCACGGCCACCAGGTCGGTCTGCAGCTGGCGCTCACGCCGCTCGGGCTGCGGGCGCTGACCGGTGCTCCCGCCGGCGAGTACACCCGACAGCTGATGGACGAGGACCAGCTGGCGCTGCTGCCGTCCGGGCTGCACGAGCGTCTCCAGGAGGCCGACTGGCGCACCCGGTTCGAGCTGGTCGAGGAGGTTCTGCTGCGCCGGTTGGCAGGGGCTGCCGTCGAGCTGCGCCCGGAACTGGCGCGGGCGTGGGATCGGCTCACCGACGGCGCCATCGGCATCGCCGCACTCGCCGACGAGGTGGGCTGGTCGCGACGGCACCTGCTCAACCAGGTTCGCGCGGAGTTCGGGCTGGATCTGCGAACGATCCGCCGGCTCGGCCGATTCGAACGGGCCTGCGCGATGGCCCAGCGGGACGTCGATCTCGCCGACGTCGCCGTCCGTTGCGGCTACGCCGACCAGTCGCACCTGAACCGCGACTGGCGCTCCTTCGCCGCAGCCACGCCGCGACAGACCCTCATTGAGTTCCCAACCGTTCAAGAACCACTCGACTGAATCGTGCACAGTGGTGCCATGACCAAGCCACAGCTGTTCGCCTGCCTTCGTTTCGCCGATTGCGACGCCGGGATCGCCTTCGTGGAGGCGCTCGGTTTCACCGAGCGCCTGGTGGTGCGCGACCCCGAGCAACCGGGTCTGGTTCACCACGCCCAGTACCAGTGGCGCGACACCGGCGGAATCATGTTCGGCTCGGATCGGCCCGACGGAGTCGGACCAGCGGCCGGCAGCGCCTGCATCAATCTGGTGGTCGCCTCCGACGACGAGGTGGACGCCGTGCTTGATCGGGCCCTGGCTGTCGGCGCACGGCAGCTCAGCGAGATCACCGAACCCGACCACGGCGGCCGGAGCGTCGCCGTCGCGGACTCCGAGGGCAACATCTGGAACATCGATTCCTACCCCGGCGAGTAATCGGCCGACGTCGGCGACGGGTGGTTAACTAGCGCCCGTGAAAAGCCTGCCCGCCCGGATCGGCTACGTTCTGCTGCTCGCCTTGGCCCCGCTGCTGGCGGCGCTGTATGCGGGTGCCACGACCATTCCGGGTGGCTCGCTCTACCCCTGGGCGCCGGCGATGATCGATCTGGACGTCTACCGCCGCACCGGCGAGTTGGTGCTGCAGGGCCAGGACTTCTACAACGTCAAAGCCTGGCTGCCGTGGATCTATCCGCCGTTCCCGGCCCTGCTGGCCGTGCCCTTCGGGGTGCTGGCGCCGGCCGCGGCCCAGGTTGCCTGGCTGGCGTTGTGCGTGGCCTGCCTGATGGCCATGCTGTATCGGCTCGGCCTGTCCGGATGGCAGCTCAGCGGGTCCGCGACCGCGATCATCTGGCTGGTCGAACCGGTGCGCGAGACCCTTGGCTTCGGCCAGGTGGCGATCTTCCTGGTGGCAGCCGCCGTGCTCGATTCGATGCCCGGCCCGACCGTGTTCAAGCGCCGGCTGCTGCCGGAAGGTTGGCTGACCGGCGTCGCCACCGCGGTCAAGCTGACCCCGGCGATGATCGCGGTCTACAACTTCTTCGCCGGCAAGCGTCGTGCCGGCATCGTCAGCTTCCTCACCTTCCTGGCCTGCACCCTGATCGGTTTCGTGTTGCTGTGGGGTCCCTCGCTCACCTACTGGGGGCGGCTGTTGTCCGGCGATTCCGGGTTGAACACCGGGATCGTGTTCAAGACCAACCAGTCCGTCCTGGGCGTCTGGACGCGGCTGATGGGAGAGGCCAGCCGCGGCGGCCTGGTGCTGGCGGCGCTGGTCGCCGTGCTGGGCCTGCTCGCCGCCGTGCTGATGCATCGGGCCGGTGAGGTGCCGTTCGCTTTGTGCCTGGCCGGCCTGACCAGCCTGCTCGCCTCGCCGATCTCGTGGTCGCACCACTACGTGTGGATCGTGCCGTTCGGGATCGTGCTGCTGCGCAACCGCCGACTGCCGGGCTACCTGCGCGTCGCCGGACTGTTCTATTCGGTGTGGACGGCGTTCGCCCCGTTCAAGCTGCTGCCGGGGGACAACAACGTCGAGTTGACCTATCCGCCGCTGCTCATGCTGGTGGACAACTTCGGCGTCTATCTCGGCGTCGCGATCCTGGCCGCCAGTGTGGTCGCCGCCGCGTTCACCCCGTGGGGCAGGGATCGGCGTCGCGCACAGACCCAGCTGCGAGACGTCGTCGGCGCGTGACTCGTGCTCGGGAACATTCGGCGCGCCGGGTTCGTTGTCAGCATTCGAGCGGTGCAGTGCTACAGTGAATGCGCGCTGTAGTTTTCAGCCATCGCCCCAGCAGATCGGGCGGACGATCACACTCGTCGAGGATTCCCTTCATCACCGGCCTCCGTGCAGATGAACACGTCCATGATCTGACCGGAGTTGTCACACTCCTCACCATGCTTTGTCCGTGCGTCAGTGACCCACTCGTGCGGATGCGTCCCGAAAGGACCCACGTGACCGACACGATCGAAGCCGCAGCCCCCGCCAAGAACAAGGGGCTCAGCACGATGCTGCTTCCGGAGTTGAAGCAACTCGGTGCCTCCCTCGGCCTGAAGGGCACCGGCGCGATGCGCAAGAGCCAGCTGATCGACGCCATCCGCACGGCTCAGGGCGGTGCCCCCGCCAAGACGCCGGCCGCCACCAGCTCCCCCGCGGCCGAGGCGCCGTCGGCGGAGAAGCCGGAGCGGCGCCGCAAGGAGCGCGTGCAGGCAGAAGCCGGCGACGCCGACACCCAAGGCGCCAACAGCGGCCGGGCGGAGCGCTCGTCGGCTCCGGCGGCAGAGTCGCCCGCTGCCGCAGCGCCGGCAGCCGAGGCGTCCGAGACCCGGCCGGCCTCCGGTGGCGAGGCGGCCACCAGTGGCGAGGCGTCCGACGACGTCGCGGCCCGCCTCGAGGCGCTGCAGGGTGAGCGCGGACGTCGTCGGCGCAACCGCAACGGGGGGGAGTCCGGCGAATCCGCCGACCAGAACAACACCGACAGCGGCAACGAGCCCACGGTCGACTCCCGGCCGCAGCAGAACGATCGCCAACAGCAGTCGTCCCGCGACGACGACGATTTCGGCAACGGACGCCGCTCCCGCCGCCGTCGTAACCGCGATCGGCAGAACCGGCGCGGAAACAACCGTGGTGGGTCGAACTCGATGGCCGGCCTCGAGGTGGACACCAATGTGGGCGAGGACGACGTCCTGCTCAACATCAACGGCATCCTCGACGTCCTGGACAACTACGCGTTCGTCCGGACCTCCGGCTACCTGCCGGGCCCCAATGACGCGTACGTGTCGCTGTCGATGGTCCGCAAGTACGGGCTGCGCAAGGGCGACATCGTCACCGGCGCGATCCGGCAGCCGCGCGAGGGTGAGCGCAAGGAGAAGTTCAACCCGCTGGTGCGGCTCGACACGGTCAATCTGGAGGCACCCGAGAAGTCCCGAGACCGGCCCGAGTTCGGCAAGCTGACCCCGCTGTACCCGCAGGAGCGGCTCAAGCTGGAGACCTCGGCGGTCGGCATGACCGGCCGGATCATCGACCTGGTCTCACCGGTCGGCAAGGGTCAACGTGGCCTGATCGTGTCGCCGCCGAAGGCGGGCAAGACGCTGATCATGCAGGCGATCGCGAACGCCATCACCACCAACAACCCCGAGGTGCACCTGATGGTGGTGCTGGTCGACGAGCGTCCCGAAGAGGTCACCGACTTCCAGCGCTCGGTCAACGGCGAGGTCATCGCCTCGACCTTCGACCGTCCGGCCGATGATCACACCACGATCGCCGAGCTGGCCATCGAGCGGGCCAAGCGCCTGGTCGAGTTGGGCAAGGACGTGGTGATCCTGCTCGACGGCATCACCCGGTTGGGCCGCGCCTACAACCTGGCCGCGCCGGCGTCCGGACGCATCCTGTCCGGCGGTGTCGACTCGGCGGCGCTGTACCCGCCGAAGAAGTTCTTCGGTGCCGCCCGGAACATCGAGGACGGCGGCTCGCTGACCATCCTGGCCACCGCGCTGATCGAGACCGGCTCCAAGATGGACGAGGTGATCTTCGAGGAGTTCAAGGGCACCGGCAACATGGAATTGCGGCTCCGCCGTGACCTGGCCGACAAGCGGGTCTTCCCGGCGATCGACGTCGCGGCGTCCGGTACCCGGCGGGAAGAGATGCTGTTCACCCGCGAAGAGCTGCAGATCATCTGGAAGCTGCGCCGGGTGCTGTCCAGCCTCGACCCGCAGGCCGCACTGGAGACCCTGCTCTCCCGGATGCGCAAGACCGAGTCGAACCGCGAGTTCCTGATCCAGGTCACCCGGACCACCCCGTCCCAAAACTGACCGGTGGTGTCGCGTCGTCCCTAGCCCGGAACGGATAAGGCCCTCCCTAACTACTTCCGGCCTCCCGTCGACGGGAGGCCGGAAGTAGTTAGGGAGGGCTTTCGGGTGGCGGTGGACCGGGGGCGAGGCTTGGGTTCCGGAGGGACGCGGGGTTAAGCTGACCGGCCGCCCACAGACCCGGAGGTCCTGCCATGCCCGCGACCGATGCCCTGACCGAAGCCCGGGAACACCTGCTCGAGTCCCGGGCCGCGCTGCGTGAGATGCGGGAGCACACGGCGTCACTGGAGGCGCTGGCCGGGGACCGGTTGTCGGGGGAGTACCTGAAGCAGGCGCTCTACCGGCGGATGATGGCGCTGCGCGACGACCCGGACACGCCGCTCTTCTTCGGACGGATCGACTACCGCATCCACGCCGGGGGCGACGAAAACGAGAACTGCTGGATCGGACGCCTGCACGTCACCCGCGAGATGGGCAGCGAACCGATGGTGTACGACTGGCGCGCACCGGTGTCGCTGCCGTTCTATCGGGCCAGCCGCACCGAACCGATGGGGGTGGCGCTGCGTCGCCGGTTCGGCTTCCAGCACGGTGAGATCACCGCCCACGAGGACGAGGATCTGGCCGCAACCGGCGGCGATGAAGCGTTCGGGCACTCCGACATCCTCGAATCCGAGATCGAACGACCCCGTACCGGGCCGATGCGCGACATCGTGGCGACCATCCAGCCCGAGCAGGACCTGATCGTCCGCGCCCCGCTGGGACGGTCGGTGGTGGTGCAGGGTGCCCCCGGAACCGGCAAGACTGCGGTCGGGCTGCATCGCGCGGCCTACCTGCTCTACGCGCACCGGGACCAGCTCAGCCGCAGCGGGGTGATGGTGGTCGGCCCGAACGCGTCCTTCCTGTCCTACATCGCCGACGTGCTGCCCGCGCTGGGTGAGATCGACGCCGTCCAGGAGACCCTGGAATCGCTCGTCACCCGCTCTGCCGGACGCCCCGTCGCCGGCACCGACGAGGCGTCCGTGGCGGTGCTGAAGGGCCATCCGCGGATGGCCGACGTGCTGCGCCGCGCGGTCTGGGACTCCATCGCCGAGCCGACCGAGACCCTGGTGGTGCCCCGCGGCTCCGCCCAGTGGCGCATTCCGGCGCACCGCTGTGCGGCGGTCATCGACGAACTACGCGGACGCGGCGTCCGGTATGCGGCCGGACGCGAGATGCTCGCCCAGCGGCTTGCTCACCAGGTGTTGCTGCGGATGGAGGCCTCCGGGGAGTCGCCCGACGACCGGGTGCAGAACACCGTGGCCCGCTCGCGCCCGGTGAAGGCCTACGTGGACGCCCACTGGCCCGCGCTGGACGCGGTCAGGCTGGTGTTCCGCCTGGTCAGCGACCCCGAGTTCCTGGCCGGGCACGCCGATGGCCTGCTCGACGACAGCGAACAACAGCTGCTCCAACTGCCACGTGGACGCGGCACCAGGACCCCGCGCAGCGCCGCCGCCTGGCGTCCCAGCCTGGCGGACCTGGTGCTGATCGACGAGGCGGCCGACCTGCTGCACCGCACGCCCAGCATCGGTCATCTGATCGTGGACGAAGCCCAGGACCACTCCGCGATGGCGCTGCGGGCACTGGGGCGCCGGGCCAGTACCGGGTCGGTCACCGTCCTCGGCGACCTGGCCCAGGCCACCACAGCCCACGCCACCACCAGTTGGGCCGAGTCGCTGCACCATCTCGGCCAGCCGGACAGCACCGTGACCGAACTGGTGGCCGGATTCCGGGTGCCGCGCTCGGTGATCGAGTACGCCGCCCGGCTGCTGCCCAGCATCGCGCCCACCCTGGCCCCACCGCATTCGGTGCGCCGATCCGCCGGTGATTTCCGCATCGTCGGCGGCGACCTGGGCGCGCTGGCGAGCGCCGCCGCGGACGCGCTGCGACGCGAGGGCACTGTTGGCGTGATCGTCGCCGACGAGCAGCTGACCCGGGTCATCGACTCCCTGGACGACGCCGGAATCGAGTTCGGCGTCCTGGGGGAGGCGGACGAGGAGTTCGACCACCGGCTCGACATCGTGCCTGCCACCCTCGCCAAGGGCCTGGAGTTCGACCAGGTCGTGCTGTTCGAGCCGTCCGCGATCGTGGCCGCCGAACCGGACCGGACCACCGGACTGCGCCGACTCTATGTCTGTCTGACCAGGGCCGTCAGTGGCCTGCAGGTGGTCCACTCCGAAGCGCTGCCGGTCGAACTCTCGGCCTGAGCCGACCGGCCGGCGCGGCCGTACGCCGAGTGCGAGACGGGGGACCGCGTGCGCCGGGATCAGAAAATCCAGCCGGCGACCGGCGCGACCGGCCAGCCGAACGCGACGGACGTCCGCGCCAGCGCACCCGGCGTCCGCTCCGTCACCAGGCCCGCCGCGCCGAGTTCGGCCAGCGAGGTCCCGCCGAGGTAGCAGGCGCCGAGGTCCCGGACGTCCAGGGTGAGATCGGGCTCCTCGCCGGTCGGGGTGACGCGTGCGTCGCCGAACGCGCCGGCCCGTACCCGCCACCGGCCCGCGTTGTCGGGCAGCAGTGCGTCGGACACCTCCAGCACGACGTCGAGGTCGGCCTGGTAGCGGCGTCCGGCCAGCGCGCCCGGCAGGTCGATGATGCGTAGCCACAGGTTGTCCTGCAACCGCGGCAGCGCGGGCCGGACGTCGACCAACAGGGTCAACAGCGGATCGTCGACGGGCAGATGCCGCACGGTGACCTCGGCTGTCAGGTCCAGGTCGAGGAGCCGTTCCCACATCGTCCGGATGACCCCCGGATCGGCGGCGACCACCTCGCGAACCTGCACAGTGCCGGTGGGCCCGGACGCTTCCCAGCCGCCCCGACGCCGGAAGATCGCGTAGCCGACCGGTTTCCCGTCCCGCTCGGCGATCAGGATCCGGGCCGGCTCGAAGCCCTCCCGGAAGGCGGCCGGATCGGCGTAGCTGATCGCCCGCAGCTGCGGCGTCTCACGGGTCACCCAGCCGGGCCGCTCGACGGCACCGTGCAGGTCTTCGACGACCGGGCCGTGCGCGCCCGCGTCCAGGGTCTCGATACGCACCACGACCCCGTCCGCGCTGGGCAGGTCGCGCAGTGCCGCCCGGCGCGGCATCGTCAGGGACACCTGTTTCGACGCCAGCCCGTAGCCGAACCGTCCGTAGATGGCCGGTTCGGCGGCGAACAGGATGGAGATCGGCTCCGACGCCACGCGACAGTGCTCGAAATGCGCGGCCATCATCGTCCGCAACACACCGCGGCGACGCCACTCCGGGTGGACGGCCACCCAGGTCAGGCCGGCGGCCGGGAGCCGGCTGCCCGGCACCGGGCAGCGCGAGAACGGATAGGACGCGTGCATGGCGATTAACCGCGCCGGACGGCGGGCGTCGAGCACGCCGTAGGTCCGCTCCCATGTCAGCGGGTCCGGCAGCTCGGCCAGCGCCGCGGCATCGTGGCTGCTCGGAAAGGCCCAGGTGTCCAGGTCGAGGACGTCGGCGCGCCGGTCGGCGGTGAGCCGGACCATCGTCAGGTCAGCGGGTTCAGACATGCGCTTCATGCTGCCCTCCCGTGGGCGCGGGCGCCAGCGTTCAGCGATCCCGGACGACCCGGCCCTCGTCCCAGACGGGCTGGTCCGACTCGTACACCGAGCCGTCCGCGCCGAAGACCAGGAAGCGGTCGAAACGCCTGGCGAACCAGCGGTCGTGGGTGACCGCGATCACCGTGCCGTCGAAGGCGTCCAGGCCCGCTTCCAGAGCCTCGGCCGACTCCAGGTCGAGGTTGTCGGTGGGTTCGTCGAGCAACAGCAGGGTCGCTCCGGCCAGCTGCAGCAGCAAGATCTGCAGCCGGGCCTGCTGCCCGCCGGACAGGGTTTCGTAGCGCTGCTCGGCGGCCTGGGCGAGTTCGTAGCGGTCCAGCGCCCGGGACGCCGCCTCGCGCCCCATCCCCTCGCGGTGGTCGTCACCGCGATGCAGGATCTCCAGCAGCGTCCGTCCGGTCAGCTCGGGGTGGGCGTGCGTCTGGGCAAACCAGCCGGGACGGACCCGGGCACCCAATCGAGCTACGCCGGTGAACGTCACCGGCTCGATCCGGGTGGCGTCGACCGAGGTGTTGCCGGCATCGGGAGAGGAACCGCCGCGGGCCAGCAGCCGCAGGAAGTGCGATTTGCCCGAGCCGTTCGAGCCGAGCACGGCCACCCGGTCGCCGTACCAGATCTCGATGTCGAACGGCCGCATCAGGCCGGTCAGTTCCAGGTTCTCGACCACCACCGCGCGACGTCCGGTGCGGCCGCCGGTGAGCCGCATCGCGACCTGTTGGCGCAGCGGTATCGCCTGCGGCGGGCCGGCCCGCTCGAAGCGTTCCAGCCGGGTGATCGAGGCCTGATAGCGCGAGGCCATATCGGAGTTGTAGGCCGCCTTCTGCTTGTACATCAGCATCAGCGCGCGCAGCTTGGCGTGCTCCTCGTCCCAGCGCCGGCGCAGCTCCTCGAACCGGGCGAAACGCTCCCGGCGGGCGTCGGCGAAGCTGGCGAAGCCCTTGCCGTGCACCCACAGGGTGTTCCCGCCGGCGCCCAGTTCGACCGCCGCGATCGCCGTCGCCGTCCGCGCCAGCAGCTCGCGGTCGTGACTGACCAGCAGCACGGTCTTGGCGGTCGCCCGCAGCTGTTCCTCGAGCCAGCGTTTGCCGGGGACGTCCAGGTAGTTGTCCGGCTCGTCCAGCAGCAGCACCTCGTCCGGCCCGCGCAGCAACAGCTCTAGCGCCAGCCGCTTCTGCTCGCCGCCGGACAGGCTGCTCACCGCGCGCCACTTGGCGCGGTCGTAGCCGACGCCCAGGGCCTCCTGGCAGCAGGCGTCGAAGACCACCTCCTGCTCGTAGCCGCCGGCGTCGGCGTACTCCGCGAGCGCCTCGGCGTAGGCGAGCTGCACCGGCTCGGCGTCGTCGTCCATCAGGGCCAGTTCGAGGGCGTCCACGGCGGCCGCCGCCTCGGCGATCCGCGCCGGCGACAGCGAGAACAGCAGATCCCGCACGGTGCTGTCGTCCCGGACGCTGCCGATGAACTGGCGCATCACCCCCAGTCCGCCGACCCGCGAGACGCCGCCTTCGTGCGGGTTGAGGTCGGCGGCGATGATCCGCAGCAGGGTGGTCTTGCCGGCGCCGTTTGCGCCGACCAAGGCCACCACGGCGCCGTCCCCGACCCGGAACGAGATCTCGGTCAGCAGCGGGCGTCCGTCCGGCAGGTCGTAACCGACCCCCGACAACTCGACGTGACCCATGACCGCGAAGCCTAGTGCCGCCCTGGCGAACGCTCGCCGAACTGCTTAGCTCTGGCTGAGTCAGCGAGCCCCGAATGGTCAGGCGAGCGGTGGAGCAGCAGGAGCCAGGCGGGGAATGAATCGAGGCCGTCCGGCGTTTTGCCGTCGTCCAGCCCTATCGGGCAGAATGGACGGTCGTTGCCGGTTCACGCCTTGGGGTCCATCCAGCCCCCACTTCCCAGTCGGGCGACCCGGCACAGAACAAGGAGCCAGATTCATGAAGCAGGGAATTCATCCCGACTACCAGGTGACCGAGGTGACCTGCACCTGCGGGAACACCTTCAGCACCCGCAGTACCGCGAAGAACGGCGTCATTCACGCCGAGGTTTGCGCGGCCTGCCACCCGTTCTACACCGGCAAGCAGAAGATCCTCGACACCGGCGGCCGCGTGGCCCGGTTCGAGCGTCGCTACGCCAAGAAGCCGGCCAGCAAGTAGCCGACCGCAGCGCCGGGGCCCGTCGGGGCTCCGGCGCTTCGTCGTCCCAGCACGCACCGGGGAAGAGGCAGTCACAGGATGTTCGAGGCAACCGAGGGCCTGCGCGCCGAGTTCGCCGAACTCGAGCAGCGGCTGGCGGACCCGGCGACCCACGCCGACCTGGCGCTGGCCCGCCGGACCGGACGTCGCTACGCCGAGTTGACCCCGATCGTGAAGGGCCTGGACGCCTACGACCGGATCAGCGACGACCTCGCCGCTGCGAAGGAACTTGCCGCTGACGACCCCTCGTTCGCCGAGGAGGCCGAGACCTTGACCGCCCAGCTGGACGAGGTCACGGCGCGGCTGACCACGCTGTTGGCCCCGCGCGATCCGCACGACTCGTCCGACGCGCTGATGGAGATCAAGTCCGGCGAGGGCGGTGAGGAGTCGGCCCTGTTCGCCGCTGACCTGTTCCGGATGTACACCCGCTACGCCGAGGCCCGAGGGTGGGCTGTCGATGTGCTGGACAGCCAGGAGACCGATCTGGGCGGCTTCAAGTCGATCACCCTGGCGATCAAGGCCAGGGGCACCGATCCGGACAATTTCCCTTACGGCGTGCTGAAGTTCGAGGGCGGCGTCCACCGGGTGCAGCGGGTGCCGGTCACCGAGACCCAGGGCAGGGTGCACACCTCCGCGGCCGGCGTCCTGGTGATGCCCGAGGCCGAGGAGACCGAGGTCGACATCGACCCCGACGACCTGCGGATCGACGTCTACCGCAGCTCGGGCCCCGGCGGGCAGGGTGTCAACACCACCGATTCTGCCGTCCGGATCACCCACCTGCCGACCGGCATCGTGGTGAGCTGCCAGAACGAACGCTCCCAGCTGCAGAACAAGGACTCCGCGATGCGGATGCTGCGCGCCCGGCTGGTGGCAGCCGCCGAGGAGGCCGCCGCCGCGGAGGCGTCCGCGGCCCGCCGCTCGCAGGTGCGCACCGTCGACCGCTCCGAGCGGATCCGCACCTACAACTTCGGCGAGAACCGGATCGCCGACCACCGGATCGGATACAAGGCCTACAACCTCGACTCGGTGCTGGCCGGGAACCTGGGCGCCGTGGTCGACGCGCTGCAGGCCGCCGATCTCGCCGAACGGCTGGAAGGCATCGGATGACCTCGTCCGGTGGGGTGCTGCGCGATGCCGCCCGCCGCGTCCCGGACGCCGAGGCGCGCCTGCTGCTCGCCCACACCCTCGGCGTCCCGGCCAGCAGGCTGCTCACCGTCGGCGACCTGACCCCCGACGCCGTGGACGACTTCGAACAGCTGCTGATCCGCCGCGAGTCGGGCATCCCCGTCCAGTACCTGACCGGACGGGCACCGTTTCGGCACGTGGACGTCGCGGTGGGTCCGGGGGTGTTCATCCCGCGTCCCGAGACCGAGGTGATGACCGGCTGGGCGCTGGACCGGCTGGCCGAGGCGGGGGAGTCCCCGCTGGTGGTCGAACTGTGTGCCGGCTCCGGCGCCATCTCGCTGGCCATCGCCGACGAGTTCCCGGGCGCTCGCCAGTACGCCGTCGAGTTGAGCGAGGACGCGGTGGGGTACGCGGCGCGCAATCTGACCGGTACCGGCGTCGAACTGATCCAGGCAGACATGGCCGACGCGCTGCCCGAACTCGACGGCACCGTCGACCTGGTGATCGCCAACCCGCCGTACGTTCCGCTGGAGGCCTACGACGGAATCCCCGCCGAGGTGCGCGAGCACGAGCCGACGCTTGCTCTGTTCTCCGGGCAAGACGGCCTGGACGCCATCCGCGTCCTCGCCCGCGTCGCGGCCCGGCTGCTGCGTCCAGGAGGGTGGGTCTGCGCCGAACACGCCGAGGTGCAGGGCGCCTCGGCACCACGGGTGTTCGTCGACCACGGCGGCTACGACCACGTCCGCGACCACCGGGATCTGACCGACCGCCCGCGGTTCGTGACCGCGCGGCGTCTGGCGACGGTGGCAGGATGGCCCTCGTGAACGATCCGGACGTCCCGCAGCGTTTCGATTGCGACACGCAGGCCGATCAGGCCCTGGCAGCCGCCGCCGCTGCGGTCACCGCGGGGCGCTGCATCGTGCTGCCCACGGATACTGTCTACGGCATCGGCGCCAACGCCTTCGACCCGGCCGCGGTGCAGGGCCTGCTGGACGCGAAACACCGCGGCCGCGACATGCCGCCGCCGGTGCTGATCGCCGAGCCGTCCATGCTGCGGTCGCTGGCGACCGGGCTGACCGCCGGCGGAGTCGCCCTGGCCAAGGCGTTCTGGCCGGGCGCACTCACCGTGGTCGTCGCCACGCATCCCGACCTGCGCCTCGACCTGGGCGATCGGGGTGCGACGCTCGCCGTCCGGGTGCCCGACCACGCCTTCACGCGGGCGCTGCTGCGGCACACCGGGCCACTGGCGGTCTCCAGCGCCAACGTCAGCGGGCAGCCTGCGGCCACCACGATCGACGCGGCCGTCGAGCAGCTGGGCGATTCGGTGGCGGTCTATCTGGACGCCGGGCCGGCGAGCGCGCCGGTGCCGTCCACCATCGTCGACCTGACCGGCGAGCCGCGCATCCTGCGCGAGGGCCGGCTGACCCGCGAGCAGCTCGAGGCCGCCGTCCCCGGACTGTTCGGCGACGATGCGTGAGTACGCCCTGGTCCTGCTGATCGCGGCGGGGGTGACCTACCTGCTGGCCGGGCTGTGCCGCCGGCTGGCGTTCCGGTACAACGCGGTGGCGATCGTCCGCGACCGCGACGTGCACACCCGCCCGATCCCGTACTTCGGCGGCATCGCGATGCTGTGCGGGGTCGCGGCCGCGTTCCTGGTCGCCGGCCAGCTGCCCTGGCTGGGCCGCTTCGACCTGGTCGCGCACGACACCCGCGCGGTCTTCCTCGGTTCGCTGGTGATCTGCGCGGTCGGGGTGCTCGACGACAAATTCGACCTCAATGCGCTGGCGAAGATCGCCGGCCAGATCCTGGCGGCCGGCATCGTGGTGCTGAACGGCGTCAAGATGTACTGGATTCCGTTGCCAGGCACCATCATCAGCCTCGACGATGCCACCTCGATCACTCTCGCCGTGATCCTCATCTTCCTGTGCGTGAACGCGATCAACCTGATCGACGGTCTCGACGGGCTCGCCGCCGGCGTGGTGGCGATCGGCTCGCTGGCCTTCTTCACCTACGCCTACTGGTTGAGCTACGAGCAGGAGTTGGTCCGGGCGACCACGGCGAGCCTGGTCACGGTGGTGACCGTGGGAGTCTGCCTCGGCTTCCTGCCCTACAACGTGCACGCCGCACGGATGTTCATGGGGGACTCCGGCTCGATGCTGCTCGGCTTCCTGATGTCCACCTCGGTGATCAGTCTCACCGGTCAGCTCGACCCCTCCCAGATCGCCGTCCAGGGCTCGGGCCTGGTGATCAACGCCTATCTGCCGCTGATCCTGCCGTTCGCGGTGATGGCACTGCCGCTCGGCGACCTGATCCTGGCCTACGTGCGCCGCACGATCGCCGGCCGGCTGTGGTTCCAGGCGGACAAGCAACATCTGCATCACCGGATGCTCGAGTTGGGTCACAGTCATCGGCGCGCGGTGGCGCTGCTGTGGCTGTGGACGGCGCTGCTCGCCTTCGGCGCGGTGGTGATCGGGATGACCTCCACCGCGTGGGCGGTGGTGGCGCTGGTCGCGGGTATCGCGGTCGCCGCCTGGCTGACCTGGAAGCCGGTGCGTCGTGGCACGGCGTGAGCGGCACCGGTCCGGCACAGCCGAGTCTCCCACCCGTCCCCGTCCCGTCAGGAGGACCTCGCATGGCTGAACAGAAGCTCTCGGCCAACGCACGTCGCGCGCGTACGCTGCTGCGGGCCGGGGCGCTGGGTGGGACGGTGTTCGCGATCCTCGCCGTCGTCGGGGTGCTGATCGTCCGCGGACCCTCCGCCGTCGTCAGCGCGGTGATCGCCGCCTGCGTCACCCTGGCCTTCATGGGCCTGGGGCAGTTGATCCAGGTGCGTACAGCGGACGCGCCACCGCAGCAGATGATGCTCGCCTGGCTCATTTCCTACCTCGTCCGGGTGGGTCTGCCCGCACTGCTGCTGGTGGCGGCGTCCGCGCGCCCGGAGCTGCTCGCGGCGATGGATCGAGTCGGCGTCGGCTATACCACAGTCGCCGTCGTCATAGGCTGGCTTTCGTTCGAAATTCGCGCTTTTTCGAGGCTCCGGATACCCGTTTTCGATCAGACCGACGACCCGTCCGATTGAGCCGATGAGTGGCCCGGCACCTGCCGCAACTGCTAGGCTCAGCCGGGTCATGGATGAACGTCGCGGCCTCGATGAAGGACTGCGGTGTGTCAGTTACCTGCTCAGCGGAGTGCTGCTCTATGGCGGTGTGGGCTGGCTTGTGGATCGTTGGCTCGGCACAGTATTCGTCCTTCCGATCGGCATCGTGCTCGGTGCCGCCGGTGGCGTCTACCTGATCCACAAGCGCTACGGACGAACGGCATGATGACGAAAGTGGAGGTGTGATGGGGCGGCTGAGCCTGATCCTCCCCCTCGAGGGTGGTGGCGACGACAGCCACTGGCCTCCCGGGGTGCACAGTTTCGACCCGCGTCCGCTCTTCCCGGGGGCCGGCGTCGACTGGATCGACAATCACCTGTTCCAGGCGGTTCTCGGTGCCATCCTCACCATCCTGCTTTGGGTGTGGTTGGCGCGTAGGCACACCGTCGTTCCGGGCAAGCGGCAGTTCGCCGGCGAATCGCTGTACAACCTCGTTCGCAACGGCATCGCGCGCGATCTGCTGGGCCACGAGTACCGGCGGTTCCTGCCCTTCCTGCTGGCGATGTTCACGTTCATCCTGATCAACAACCTGTTCGGGGAGTTCTTCCCGTTCATGTTCCCGACCTTCTCCAGCATCGGGTTCCCCTACGCGCTGGCGCTGATCGTGTGGATCATGTACAACGCCGTCGGCATCAAGAAGTGGGGCTTCTTCACCTACGTGCGGCGGATGTCCCTGCCCGAGGGCGTGCCGTGGTTCATGTGGCCGATCCTGATTCCGCTCGAGTTCCTGTCGAACTTCATCGTCCGGCCGGTCACGCTGGCGTTGCGACTCTTCGCCAACCTGTTCGCCGGCCATCTGCTGGTGATCGTGTTCGTGGTCGGCGGCACCATGCTGGTGCAGACCGCCCAGGCGGGCCTGGTCGTCGCCGGTATCGCGTCGTGGATCATGAGTTTCGCCATCTTCGGACTGGAGATGTTCGTCGCCTCCCTGCAGGCCTACATCTTCACCGTGCTTTCAGCCCAATACATCTCCTCGGCACTGGCCGAGGAGCACTGACGAACGCTTCATCAAGAAACACAACCCATCCGAAAGGACCCTCGATGCTCACCCTTCTGGAGATCTCCGGCTCCCTGAACATGGTTGGCTACGGACTTGCCGCAGTCGGCCCAGGCGTCGGCGTCGGCCTGATCTTCGCGGCCGTCATCAACGGCACGGCCCGGCAGCCCGAGGCTCGTGGTGCGCTGATGGGCACCGCATGGCTCGGCTTCGCCGTGGTCGAGGCGCTGGCCATCATCGGTATCGCCCTGGCCTTCGTGCTCGGCTGAGGCCGCCGCGATGACCCTCGAAATCAGCTTGGGGCCGCTGGCTCCGGCGCTGCCCGAGTTCATCGCGGGGATCGTGCTGTTCCTCGTGGTGTGGTACGGCGTGGCGAAGTTCGTCGTGCCCAAATTCGAGCAGACCTACGAACAGCGCGCCCAGGCCATCCAGGGCGGCATCGAGAAGGCCGAGGCCGCCCAGGCCGAGGCCGCTGCGGCACTCGCCCAGTACCAGGAGCAACTCGCCGGTGCGCGGGAAGAGGCCAGCCGGATCCGCGAAGAGGCCAAGGCCCAAGGGGCTCAGATCCTGGCCGAGATGCGTGCCGAGGCCCAGCAGGAGTCGGCACGGCTCGTCGAGCAGGCCAAGGCGCAGATCGCGGCCGAGCGCGTCCTCGCCGTGCAGCAGTTGCGCGGTGAGGTGGGTGCGCTGGCGACCGATCTCGCCGGAAAGATCGTCGGTGAGTCGTTGAGCGACGAAGAACGCGCCCGGCGCACGGTCGACCGGTTCCTGGCCGACCTCGAGGCGAACGACGCGGAGCGGGTATGAGCAGCACGCAGGAGGCGCGGCTGAGCGAGTTGGACGGGGTGCTGGATTCGGTCCAGGCCACGCCGGAACTCGCCGAGGAGCTGTTCGCGGTGGTCGACCTGCTCGACCGTCAGCCCGCCCTGCGACGTGCGTTGACCGATCCCGGGGCGGGGTCCGGCGAGCGGGCCGCGCTGATCGACGCCCTCTTCGCCGACCGGCTCGGCGCGACCACCAAGGAGATCCTCCGGGCGGCCGCCGATCTCCGCTGGGGGAGTGCCTCCGGGCTGGCCGCCGCACTGGAGCGCCAGGGCGTGCGGGCGGTGCTGACCGCCGCTCAGAACGCCGGCAACCTCGACACCGTCGAGGATCAGCTGTTCCGGTTTGAACGCCTGGTCAGCGCCGACGCAGCCCTTCGTGGTGCGATTAGCGATCGCAGCGCACCGCTGGCCGCACGCCAGGAGCTGGTCAATGACCTGCTCGACGGACGCGCCGATCCGGCGACGATCGAGCTGGCACGCCGGGCCGTCGCGGCCCGCACCCGCAGCTTCGAACTCACCGTGAACAGCTATCTGACCTCGGCGGCCGCCCTGCGTCAGCGGGCGCTCGCCCATGTCGTGGTGGCTCGTCCGCTGACCCCCGAACAACACGATCGGCTGGCGGCAGCCCTGGCTCGGCAGCTCGGTCGCGACGTGAGCCTGAGAGTCGTGGTCGATCCCAAGGTGATCGGCGGCGTCCGGGTGACGGTCGGCGACGAGATCATCGAAGGCACCGTGGCGGGCCGCCTGGAAGAAGCCCGTCGTCAGCTCGGCTGAACGAACATCCCACTCGAACGAAGACAGGACAAGGATCCAATAATGGCGGAACTGACTATTCGTCCCGACGAGATCCGGGAAGCTCTGGAGAAGTTTGTCTCCAGCTTCTCCACCGAGACCGCGGCCCGCGAGGAGTTGGGCACCGTGGCCGTCTCCGGCGACGGCATCGCCAAGGTCGAGGGCCTGCCGTCGGCCATGGCCAACGAGCTGCTGGAGTTCGAGAACGGCACCCGGGGCATCGCGCTGAACCTCGACGTCCGTGAGATCGGCGTGGTCGTGCTCGGCGACTCCGAAGGCATCGAAGAGGGCCAGGTCGTGAAGCGGACGGGCGAGATCCTGTCCGTGCCGGTCGGCGACGGCTACCTCGGCCGGGTCGTCGACGCCATGGGCAACCCGATCGACGGCCTCGGCGAGATCGCCGACCTCGAGGGCACGCGCGCCCTGGAGTTGCAGGCCGCCGGCGTGATGGACCGGCAGAGCGTCTCCGAGCCGCTGCAGACCGGCATCAAGGCGATCGACTCGATGACCCCGATCGGACGCGGCCAGCGCCAGCTGATCATCGGTGACCGCAAGACCGGCAAGACCGCCATCGCGGTCGACACCATCATCAACCAGAAGGCCTTCTGGGACACCGGCGATCCGAGCAAGCAGGTGCGCTGCATCTACGTCGCGATCGGCCAGAAGGGTTCCACCATCGCGTCGCTGCGCAGCGTGCTGCAGGAGGCCGGCGCGATGGAGTACACCACCATCGTGCACGCGCCGGCGTCCGACCCGGCCGGCTTCAAGTACATCGCCCCGTACACCGGCTCGGCCATCGGCCAGCACTGGATGTACAACGGCAAGCACGTGCTGATCGTCTTCGACGACCTGACCAAGCAGGCCGAGGCGTACCGCGCCATGTCGCTGCTGCTGCGGCGTCCGCCGGGCCGCGAGGCCTACCCGGGCGACGTGTTCTACCTGCACAGCCGTCTGCTCGAGCGCTGCGCGAAGCTCTCCGACGAGCTGGGCGCCGGTTCGATGACCGGCCTGCCGGTGATCGAGACCAAGGCCAACGACGTCTCGGCCTACATCCCGACCAACGTGATCTCGATCACCGACGGCCAGATCTTCCTGCAGTCCGACCTGTTCAACGCCAACCAGCGGCCGGCCATCGACGTCGGCATCTCGGTGTCCCGCGTCGGTGGCGACGCCCAGGTGAAGGCGATGAAGCAGGTCGCCGGCACGCTGAAGATCGGTCTGGCGCAGTACCGCGACATGCAGGCCTTCGCGATGTTCGCCTCCGACCTGGACGCCGCATCCCGGCGCCAGTTGGAGCGGGGCGCCAGGCTCACCGAGTTGCTGCGGCAGCCGCAGTACAGCCCCTTCCCGGTCGCCGAGCAGGTGGTCAGCGTGTGGGCCGGCACCAACGGGCACTTCGACGACATCGCCGTCACCGACATCCTGCGGTTCGAGAGCGAGCTGATGGACTACCTGCGGCACCGCACCGAGATCCTGAACACCATCGCTGAGACCGGCAAGTGGGACGACGACACCGCCAACGCCGTGGTGAAGGCGATCGCCGACTTCAAGGGTCAGTTCCATGCTCACAACGAGCCGACCGTGGCCGCGGAGGAGCGCGGTCACCGGCCGCTGGGTGACTCGGACATCGGCGTGGAGACCATCGAGACCCAGAAGGACTGACCGATGGCTGCGAGCTTGCGTGAGCTGCGGCAACGACGGAAGTCGGTCGCGGCCACCCAGAAGATCACCCGTGCGATGGAGCTGATCGCGGCGTCCCGGATCATCAAGGCGCAGCGGACGGCGCAGGAGGGCGAGCCGTTCATCACCGAATTGATCCGGGCCGTCTCCGCGGTGGCGACCTACTCGCACGACCAGCACCCGCTGACCGAACCTGCGGCCAAGGACCGGCGCGTGGCGATGCTGGTCATCACCTCCGACCGCGGCATGAACGGGGCCTACTCGACCAACGCGATCAGGACGGCGGCGCGGCTGCGCGAACGGCTCGAGCGCGAGGGCGTCGAGGTCGTCCGGTATGCGGTGGGCCGCAAGGGCATCGCCTACATGAACTTCCGCAACCTGCCGATCCGGCGGTCGTGGGAGGGATTCTCGGACGCCCCGAAGTTCCAGCACGCCCAGGAGATCGCCGACGCCCTGATCGAGGACTTCCTGACGCCCTACGAGGAGGGCGGCGTCGACGCCATCTACGGCGTCTATACCCGGATGAACTCGATGATCAACCAGGAGGTGCGGGCCCGGCGCCTGCTTCCGCTGGAGGTTGTCGAGGGCGTCCATGAGCCCGCCGAGGGCGAGATCCTGCCGCTGTACGAGTTCGAGCCGGATCCCGAGACCGTTCTCGACGCGCTGCTGCCGATGTACGTCCGCAGCCGCGTGTGGTTCTACCTGCTGCAGTCGGCGGCATCCCAGCTGGCCAGCCAGCAGCGCGCCATGAAGTCGGCGACCGACAACGCCAACCAGCTCATCGAAAGTCTGACCCGCCAGGCCAACCAGGCCCGCCAGGCGGAGATCACCCAGGAAATCAGTGAAATCGTCGGTGGCGCGGGTGCGCTCGCCGATGCGGCCGCCCAGGACTAGGGCACGAGACGAGAGTGGATCAATGACCGTGACACTGGACAGCAACACCGCCACCGAGGACGCCCAGGGCGCCGTCGGCCGGGTGGCGCGGGTGATCGGCCCGGTCGTGGACGTGGAGTTCCCCGCCGACGCCATGCCGGACATCAACAACGCCCTGCTGGTCGACATCGGCACGGGCGACGAGGCGCGCACCATCTACGCCGAGGTCGCGCTGCACGTCGGCGACAACATGGTGCGGGCGATCTCGCTGAAGCCGACCGACGGCATGCGCCGCGGTGCCCGGGCGGTCGACACCGGGCAGCCGATCTCGGTGCCGGTGGGCGACGTCACCAAGGGCCGAGTCTGGAACGTCACCGGCGAGTGCCTGAACGAGGACCCCAGCACCATCGAGATCGACGAGCGCTGGCCGATCCACCGGGCGGCTCCCCGGTTCGACCAGCTGGAGCCGAAGACCGAGATGCTGGAGACCGGCATCAAGGTGCTCGATCTGCTCACCCCGTACGTCAAGGGTGGCAAGATCGGCCTGTTCGGCGGCGCCGGCGTGGGCAAGACGGTGCTCATCCAGGAGATGATCTACCGCATCGCCCACAACTTCGGCGGCACCTCGGTGTTCGCCGGCGTGGGCGAGCGGACCCGCGAGGGCAACGACCTGATCCACGAGATGATCGAGGCCGGCGTCATGAAGGACACCGCCCTGGTCTTCGGTCAGATGGACGAGCCGCCGGGCACCCGGCTGCGGGTGGCGCTGTCGGCGCTGACCATGGCGGAGTACTTCCGCGATGTGCAGAACCAGGACGTGCTGCTGTTCATCGACAACATCTTCCGGTTCACCCAGGCCGGCTCCGAGGTCTCCACGCTGCTCGGCCGGATGCCGTCCGCGGTGGGTTACCAGCCCAACCTGGCCGACGAGATGGGCCAGCTACAGGAGCGGATCACCTCGACCCGCGGTCACTCGATCACCTCGATGCAGGCGATCTACGTGCCCGCCGACGACTACACCGATCCGGCTCCGGCGACCACCTTCGCCCACCTCGACGCCACCACCGAGCTCTCCCGCGAGGTCGCCTCGCGTGGCCTGTACCCGGCCGTGGACCCGCTCACCTCGTCCAGCCGGATCCTCGACCCGCAGTTCGTCGGCCAGGAGCACTACGACACGGCGACCCGGGTGAAGCAGATCCTGCAGCGCAATAAGGAACTGCAGGACATTATCGCCATCCTCGGCGTCGACGAGCTCTCCGAAGAGGACAAGATCCTGGTCGGCCGGGCCCGGCGGATCCAGCAGTTCCTCAGCCAGAACACCTACATGGCGACGAAGTTCACCAACGTCCCCGGCTCCTCCGTCCCGCTTGCCGACACCATCGAGTCGTTCAAGATGATCTGCGACGGCGAGGTCGACCACGTCGCCGAGCAGGCCTTCTTCAACGTCGGCGGCATGGACATGGTGATGGAGAACTGGGACCGGATCCAGAAGGAAGGCTGATCGTGGCCGAAGGCGACGTCCTGTTCGTCGAGGTAGTGGCGGCCGACCACCGGGTGTGGGAGGGCGAGGCACTGTCGGTGGTCGCCCGTACCGTTGAGGGTGACATTGGCATCCTGGCCAACCATGAGCCGTTCCTGGCACTCCTGGTGCCCTCGGCAGCCGAGATCCTGACCCCGGACGGCAGACGCGAGGTGATCGCGGTCGACGGCGGATTCATTTCGGTCGCCGAGAACCGGGTCGCGCTGCTCAGCCAGTACGGACGCCTTGCGCACGAGATCCTGCTTGCCGAGGCCGAGCGTGAGCTGATGGACGCCGAGAAGAAGCTCAACGACGGCGACACCAGCGACGAGACCAGGCATCATCACGATCGTGCCGAGGCACAGATCGCGGCCGCCAAGAGGGCCCAGCAACAGCTCTCTTGACCCGGTCGACGCGAGGAGGCTTCAGAAATGGATGTGATCAGCGCGGTCGAGTTGCTGCTGATCCTCGTCGTCCTCATTCTGCTGGCCGTCCTCGCCGGCTTCTGGCTGCGGCGCCGCTGGCTGTCGCGCGCAGGAGGCAGTTTCGCTTGTAGCTTCCATCCGGCCAAACGGACTCCGGGCACCCACTGGGTGCTCGGAGTCGCCCGTTATCGGGGCCATGAGCTGCAATGGTTCCCGGCGTTCTCGCTGTCGCTGTGGCCCAATCAGCGCTTCGATCGCGCCATGATGCGGGCCGGCGACCAGCGATTCCCGGACGCCACCGAGGCGTCCTGGCTACTGGAGGGACAGCGGATCGTGAGCTTGCACGGTCGGGCCGAACCGGTGGAACTGGCCATGGCCCCGGATTCCCTCACCGGCCTGCTCAGCTGGTTGGAGGCATCCCCGCCCGGGATGCGCTACCGGCATTCGCCGCAGTCACCGGAGTAGCCTCCGGCGGTTGAGCTTGTCGCGATCCGGGCACCCGTTGGTAGAGCGTGACAACCACCCGTTGGTCGAGCGTATCGAGACCTCTCAATCGCCGGTGTTGCTCTGCTCCGCGTCGGCGCGACGCTTGGCCGCGCGAGGTTCGACCGGCGTCCGGTCGGTGCCGGGGACCCAGAGGACGTCGCCGACCTCGGCGTTCGCGACCCGGGAGGCCAGGAAGAGCAGGTCGGAGAGCCGGTTCAGATAGGTCAGCGCCAGCGAGTTCAGACCGCCCTCGATGTCCAGGCCGTGCTGCTGCGCGGCTCGCCAGGCCGTCCGCTCGGCACGCCGGACGATGGTGCGCGCGATGTGCAGCTGGGCGGCCGTCTGGGTGCCACCCGGCAGGATGAACGAGTTCAGCGGCCCCACCTGCGCGGAGTACTCGTCGCACCAACCCTCAAGACGATCGATGCAGCCCTGGACGATCCGCAGCGGTTCCCAGGGCGGATTCTCGGCCAGCGGCGTGGACAGGTCGGCACCCAGGTCGAACAGCTCGTTCTGGACCAGCCGCAGCGCATCATTCAGCTCGTCAGGCAGGTCACCGCGGGCGGTCGCGACACCGAGCACCGCGTTGGCCTCGTCCACCTGGCCGTAGGCCTCGACCCGGAGGTCTGTCTTGGCGGCCACCGAGTTGTCCGACAGCCGAGTCTGCCCGGCGTCCCCGGTGCGGGTGTAGATCTTGGTGAGGTGGACCATCCCGCCACCCTATGTCGGTTCGCGAATGCCTGTGCTCGGGGACGGTTCTCCCGGTCACCGGGGACGGTTCTTTTGGTCACTGGGGGCGGTTCTTTTGGTCACCGGGGACGGTTCTTTTGGTCACTGGGGACGGTTCTCCCGGTCACCGGGTGGGCGTCCGCGCTACTCGGGTACCAGCCCGACGAGATACGTCCGGACGACGGCCGCGAGTTCGGCGCGTGACCGTTCTGTACCCGCCTCGGACGCCGTCAGCGAGCCGACGCCAACCAACCTGTCGTACTGAAGCCCATCGATCAGCGCGATCAGGCCGTCCGCCTGTCGAGGCGGATCGGCGGCACCCAACCGGGTGACGGCCCCGATCGCGAGCGTCCGGAAGATGCTGCCGGCGTGCAGGATCTCTCGCAGGTCCGGGTCGGACGCCACCTCGATCTCGCACGCCATCCGCGCCAGCGTGCCGTCCCGCCGCTCACTGAGCTGACCATCGATGAAGGCGGCTACCCGGATGGCCAACTGGTGGGCCTCGGCCAGCCGGTCCTGCCGTGCGGCCGGCGCATCCAGCGCGTCGGTGGGTGGCCCCGGCAGCCCGGACAACCGGTCCGCATTGACCTCCGCGATCCGAACCAGCACTCCCCGCAGCAGCTCCCGCCGCGTCCGGAAGTGATACGAGGTCGTTCCGCTGGGCACCCCCGCGGCGGCGTCCACCGCACGGTGGGTGAGTGCGCGGATGCCGCTGTCGGCGATCAGCGAGATCGCGGCGTCCGCCAAGAGTTGCGGACGGTCAGTGGTGACGGGCACGGATCCTCCTTGACGATGTTTGCTACAGATGTAGTGTAACCTCTACAAATGTAGTGCTACAAATGTAGCGGACAAGGAGGAGTCATGGATGCACAGGGGCTGCATGTGGTGGTCGGTGCGGGTGGGGTCACCGGACGGCTGGTCGTCAGCCATCTGCTTGCTGCCGGATGCCGGGTTCGAGCGCTGACCAGGGACGGTCGCGCTGTGGGCTCGCCGACGGCCGAGCTTCGAGCGGTGGACGCGTCCGACCCGGTCGCGCTGACCGAGGCCGCCACCGGGGCGGTCGCCATCCACCATTGCGCGATGCCGCCGATCGGACGCTGGCTGAGCGACTTTCCACCGCTGACCGATTCGATCATCGACGCGGCGTCCGCAACGGGTGCACGTGTCGTCTACGCGGACGACACCTGGATGTACGGCCGGGTCAGCGGCCCGATGACGCCCGACCTGCTGTATCGGCCCGTCGGACGCCTCGGCGTGCTCCGCGCCTGGCTCGCGGAGCGGCTCAGCCATGCTGCCGCCGCCGGCCGCATCAGGCTGTCCATCGTCCGGGCGGGCGAACTTTACGGACCACACGTGCGGTCGATGATCGCCGGTACGGTCTTCGGCAATGTGCACCGTGGACGAGCCGCGCGCTGGTTCGGTGACCCCGACCTGCCGATCACGCCCACCTATGTCGACGACTTCGCCCGCACGGTCGCCGCCGTCGGTCAGCACGACAGCGGGACCGACCTGGTCTGGCACGTGCCGCACCCTCGTCCGACAACCGGACGCGAATTGGTCGCGCTGGCGGCTAGCCAGTCGGGTCGTCGGGCCCGGGTCCTCACCACATCGCGACGACAGCTGCAAGCCCTCGGCGCCGTCCTGCCGCTCGCTCGCGAAGGCGCCGAACTGATCTACCAGTTCGAGCAGCCCTTCATCGTGGACGGCAGCGCCACCTCTGACGCTTTCGGTCTGACCGCCACGCCGTATGCCGAGGGCGTCCGGGCGACGCTCGCGTCACATTCGGGCTGACCGCGGTGTCCTGTGAACGGTTGCACGAGATTGAATGGCACGAGATCGAAAGGGACTCACATGACAAGCAGAGAACGACGCCTGGCCGTCGCGGGCGGCACCGGGCTGGTCGGCCGGCTGCTGGTGGGGCTGGCGAGAGGCCGCGGATGGCTGCCGGTCGTGCTGGCGCGGTCCACGGGCGTGGACCTGTCCACCGGGGCCGGGTTGGACGCCGCCCTCGACGGCGTGGACACCGTGATCGACGTGACCAACACCGCGGTGGCCAGGCGGTCCGCGGCGATCGACTTCTTCGGGTCCACCTCGGAGAACCTGGTCCGCGCCGGGCAGCGGGCCGGCGTCCGGCATCATCTGACGCTGTCGATCGTCGGCATCGACCGCGTCGACACCGGTTACTACGCGGGCAAACGCCGCCAAGAGGAGGTCGTGGCCGGCGGTGCGGTGCCGTGGACGATCCTGCGGGCCACCCAGTTCTACGAATTCACCGAGCAGATGCTGAACCTGGTCCCGGGACCCGTTGCCGTCGTGCCGCGGATGCTGAGCCGGCCGGTCGCCGCGCGTGAGGTGGCCGGTCACCTGCTCGAGCTCGCGGACGGCTCACCCGGCGGCAGGGTGCCCGGGATGGCCGGTCCGGCAACCCGCCGAATGGCCGACCTGGTGCGGCAGTTGGTGCGGGCGCGGGGGTTGCGCCGTCCGGTGTGGGAACTGCCGGCCATCGGCGGCACGGCGCGGGCCGCGGCGTCCGGAGGTCTGCTGCCCACTGGGCCCGGACCGCGCGGGACGGAGACCTTCGAGCAATGGCTGAGCCGCACTGCGGGAAAGCCCGGAATGGTCGCGAGCGGGGCCAGGTCGTGAGCCGGCCCTTGACGCGGGTGCTGCTGGTCGTCCTCGGCGTCCTCTTCGGCCTCATGCCGGGAGTGTGGGCGGCGTTCCTGCCCGAGTCGTTCTATTCCGACTTCCCTGTCGTCCGGCCGCCCTGGGTGGCGGTCGACGGACCCTACAACGAGCACCTGATCCGCGACGTCGGCGCCATGTTCCTGGCCTTGGGCGTGATAGCCCTGGTCGCGGCGGCGACCGGTGGGCTGGTGGAGGCCCGGCTGGCCGGGCTCGGATGGCTGGTGTTCTCCAGCCTCCACTTCGCCTATCACGTGTCCCATCTGCACGTGTACGAGACGCTTGACCAGTGGCTGAACGTGGTCAGTCAGGTGGCCACCATCGCCGTCGCGGCGGCCGTGCTGCTGCTCCCGCCGCGACGTCGCAACTAGTCGCCGACTTCGCAACTAGTCGCCTCTTGGACGAATGTGCAATTGCCGCCGTTCCCGGAGGCCGAAGGGAGAGTCATCCCCGGTGACCGAAGGAACCGTCCCCGGTGACCAACAGAACCGTCCCCGGTGACCGCGGGGACGGTTCTCTTGGTCACGGGAGGGGGACGGGTGTTTCGGCGGGCTCGCCGGACAGCACCCGGGCGACGTTGCGGACGGCGAGCCGGCACATGTTGTCGCGGGTGGTGCCTCCGGCGCTGCCGATGTGTGGTTGCAGCACGACGGCGTCGATCTCGCGCAGGGCCGGGTTGATCACCGGCTCGCCCTCGAAGGTGTCCAGTGCGGCACCGGCCAGGTGGCCGCTGCGCAGGGCGTCGATCAGGGCCGTCTCGTCGACGATTCCGCCGCGAGCGGCGTTGAGCAGGTACGAGCCCGGCTTCATCGCCGCGAGGGCATCGGCGTCGATCAGGTGCCGGGTGTCCGGCCGCAGTGGTACGTGCAGCGTCACCACATCGGACGTCGCCAACAACTCCGCCTGCTCGACGATCTCCACTCCATCGGACTGGGTGCCCACCTCGAGCCGGGGGTGGCTGGCGATCACCCGCATCCCGAACGCCTGCGCCCGCCGCGCCACGGCGCGTCCGATCCGGCCGAGCCCGATGATGCCCAGCGTTGCACCGGCGCTCACGTCCAGCCCCACCAGCATGGTCGGGCCCCAGACCCAGGGCTCACCCGAGCGGGCAAGCCGGTCGGCCTCGACCACGCGGCGGGTGACTGCCAGCAGCATCGCGAAGGTGTGGTCGGCGGTTGCCTCGTCCAATACCCCGGGGGTGTTGGTGATCACCACGCCGCGCTGCTTGGCCTCTGCCAGATCGATGTTGTCGAAGCCCACTGCGGCATTGGCAACCACCCGCAGTTGCGGCCCGGCTGCGTCGAAGAACTCAGCGTCGATCCGCTCGGTGAGGGTGACGATCGCCGCGGATGCGCCGGCCACCCCGCCGAGCAGCGCGTGCCGGGACGGTGGAGCGACCTCACCGACGATCAGCTCGAGCCCGAGCGCGGGCAACTCCTCCATCACGGCGTCGGTGAGCCTGCGGGCGACGTACAAACGGGGGGACATTCGATCAACTCCTGGATAGTGCGGGTTCGGGCAGCAGCGGGGCGAGCGGATCGCGTCCGGTGACCTTCGACCATTCTTCGCGGAATCGGTGCCATCGCCGCTCGGCCATGGCCCGGCGTTTCGCGCGCGGTTTGATGCGGCTGGTCGACAGGTGCCTGGGCACCACGTGGTGGACGGCCTCGGCGCACATCGCCGCAGACCCGATCGCCGGGAGGTCGGGCTCCAACGCGACATCGTAGGTGCGGCCGGTCGCATCGGCCAGCAGCTTGGGCAGCACCGGATCCTCGCCGAACGCCCCGGTGAGATAGATCGCCTGGTCGCCCGGCGGCACGGTCGCTTCCAGCACCATCCGGTCGGCGTAGATGACGCCGTCCACGATCGCCCGGGCCAGCTGTTCGCGGGTGGTCGACCGGGTCACCCCGGTCAGTCCGGCGGTCGGCTGCTCGAACCAGAACGGTCCGCGTTCCGGCATCACATGCGGAATGAAGAACGGCGCTGCCTCGACCTCATCGGGGGAGAGCCCGTTGGCCAGCCGGATCACCTCGCGGACGGCGGACTCCTTGCCGCCGAAGCCCAGCAGGCTCGCCGCGACGGCCAGGCAGTCGCCACCGTTAGTGACTCCGTTGATCAGCCATTCCCCCGGACGCAGGCCACGGCGCTGCAACGCCCGGGCCCTGAGGTCGGGTGCGGACAGGCAGCTGTTGACCACATGGGTGGTGCCCATGATCAGGAACGGGCTGGTGCCCGGGGCCGTCCCCAACGCATAGGACGCCGCGGGCGTGTCCGCGCAGCCGACGATCACCGGAACCCCTCGCGGAATCCCGGCCAACTCCACGAAACCGGTGGACGTCTCGCCGAGCACGTCCATCGCCTGCCGGACGGGCGGCAGCACCGAGGGCTCGATGCCCAGCTCGGCCAGCGTCTTCGGCAGCCAGGACGCCTCGAAGCCGATGGTGTTGAATACACCCGTATAGGACGCCTGGGTCGGGTCGATCGCGACGGCCCCGGTAAGCAGTTGGCCCAGCCAGGTGCCCGCGAAACCGAGCGTCGCCATTCGTCCGAACGCATCCGGTTCGGCCTCACGCAGGTAGTGGTAGGCCACGGCCGCGAAGGTTGCCCGGGACGGGTGGTTGCCGGTCGAGCGGATCGCTTTCGTGGATCGGAGCGGGCTGTAGTGGTCGAAGTAGGGACCCAGCGCGGGGTTGTCCCAGGTGACCGCGAGCGTGGCCGGATAGCCGTCGGTGCCCATCGGGACGATCGTCGGGCAATGGGTGTCGAGGCCGACGCCGCTGATCCCGGCCAGCTCCGGGCCCAACTGCCGGCAGACCGCGAGCATCGACTGCTCCCACGCGGCCGGGTCGGCCCGGCCGACACCACCGCCCCGAGAGTGCGGGTGTACGGCGCGAGCCCGGGCGATGACCCGTCCGTCCGAGGCGAGGATGACGCCCTTGGTGGCCGAGGTGCCGAGGTCGAGTCCGAGGAAGGTTCTCATCGTTGAGCTCCTTGCTGATCGCCGGGCTGCTCAGCCGAGCAGCTTGACGGCCTCGCCGGGATCGGCACCGTCGTGGATGACGGCCTTCAACGCGCGCACCATGGCCCCCGGATCGTCGGCGCCCCAGATGTTGCGGCCGGCGGTCATGCCGGCGCCGCCGGCGTCCATCACGGCCGCGGCCTGGCTCAGCACGTCGATCGGCTCGGGAGTGGGCGCACCGCCCGCGGCGACGACCAGAGTCGGGGTGGCGTCGACGACCTTCTTGAACTCCTGCGCCGAGCCGGTGTACCAGGTCTTGACGATGTCGGTGCCACACTCGGCGGCGGCACGCGCGGCGTACATCACCGATTCGGTGCTGCCCTTGCGGTCGCCCCACAGCTCACCGCTGGGGTAAGCGTGGCAGATCACCGGCAGGCCCCACTTGTGCGCCTCCTCGGTGACCGCGCTGAGCATCTCGAGCATGGCGACCTGGTTCTCTGAGCCGGCCGAGATGCCGACCGCGATGGCGTCCGCACCGAGCCGCAGGCAGTCGGCCACCTGGGCGACGGTGGCGTCGTAGGTGAGGTGGAAGTCGACGCAGAAGGTCGATCCCTTGATGATCAGCGGCACCTGCTTGGCGCGTCCGGAGAGCAGGTGCCCGGCGACGCCTTTGAAGACCGTGAAGGCGTCCGGCTCGGCGTCGGCGATCTTGTCGAAGACGGTCTTCAGATCGGCCAGCCGGGGCGCGACACCGCGCGGCACCGCCTGGTCGAGCGCCACCGTCATCAGCCGGCCGTCCGCCCCGATGATCCGGCGCAGCCGGATCTCGCGGCCGAGCGCGGACGTGGTGCCGACGGGGTTCAGTTCGAAAATGCCCATGACAAATCCTTCTGTGTGGTGTGGAAAAGAATGAAGAGACGGGGGAGCGGGCCTCAGGCCCAGGGATCGATGCCGACCCGCAGGTCCTTGCCCGAGGCGACCAGGTCGAGCGCCTCGTGCACCCGGGCCAGCGGCAGTTGGGTGCCGACCAGGTCGGCGACCGTGAGCTTGCCGGCGGTGACCAGGTCGGCCACGGAGTGGAAGTTCTCCAGCCGGCAGGACGAGGCCCCGACGACCTCGTACTCGTTGTAGTGGATGTCGTTGGCGACAATGCTCAACACGTCGCCCGCGTTGAACCCGGCGAAGGCGGAGATCCGGGCACCCGGAGCCAGGATGCCGAGGTAGGGGGTGAGTGCGTCCACCCGTCCGATGGCCATGATCACCACGTCGATGCCGCCGTCGGTGGCGGCGAGGATCCGGGCCGGGGTGTCCTCGCCCGGTGCCAGCACCAGATCGGCCCCGGACTCGCGGGCGATCTGGTGCCGGGCGGTGTTGGGGTCGACCGCGATCACGGTCGGGACGCCCTGAGCCTTGGCCAGCCGGATGTGCATCAGGCCCAGCGGCCCGCAGCCGGCGACCAGGACGGCGTCCGCGCCCTTGACCTTGGCGATGTTCTGACCGTTGAGGGCGCAGGCCAGCGGCTCGACCAGGGCGGCCTCGGGTGCCGACACCCCGGGCAGCGGCACGATGTTCTGCCGAGCGTTCGCCGGCACCACGATGTATTGCGACAGACCGCCCGCCAGCTGGTAGCCGAATGCGACCCGATTGCGGCAGATGTTCGGATGGTTCTTGCGGCAGGCAACGCACTCGCCGCACGGCACCAGCGGGTAGACGCAGACCTGATCGCCGAGCGATACGCCCTCCGGCAGCGGACCGGCGCAATCAACCACCTCGCCGGCGATCTCGTGTCCGAGCACCGAGGGCAGGGTGACGTTCTTGGTCTTGCGACCCGAGTAGATCCGCAGGTCGGTGCCGCACAACAGCGCGGCGGTCACCTTGAGCAGGACATCGCCCTCGGCAAGGGTCGGAACGTCGCGTTCCTCGACGCGGAGTTCGTCAGGTCGGTACAGCACTGCTTGCTGCATGGGAAATCTCACCAGTCTTCTGTGTCTAGTGGCGGGGCCAGGATGATCGAATCGGCGCCTGCCTCCCGAAGTTCGTCGAGCACCGCCGGGTCGGCGGCCTCGTCGGTGACGAGGCCCCATTGGTCGGGTAGTTCGGACCAGTAGTGGAAGAGCCCGTGCTCGCCCAGCTTGGACGAGTCGGCCACCACGTAGGTGCGCTGGGCGTTCTCCATCATCGCCGCCTTGAGCCTGGCCTGCGCATAGGTGCGTGAGGTCAGGCCCCGGACGGGGTCGATGGCGTCGGTGCCGATGAAGGCGTAGGTGGCCTGCACCCGGTTCAGCATCGACTCGGCGTCCGGCCCGGTGATGGTGGCGTTGATGCCGCGCAGCGCTCCGCCGAGGATCGTCACGCCCACCTGATCCTCGGAGACCAGCTGGTTGGCCACCATCAGGCCGTTGGTGATCACCGAGACCGGGCGGTTGCCCAGTGCGGCGGCGATCTGTTCGGTGGTCGATCCGGAGTCGAGGATGATCAGGTCGTCGTCCTCGATCAGGGCGGCGGCCGCCCGGCCGATGGTCCGTTTGGCGTCGGCGTGGGCCGACATCCGCTCACGCATGGTCAGCTCGGTGCGGGGCCGGTGTTGCAGCGCCGCACCCCCGTAGGTTCGGGTCACCAGCCTGCGGTCCTGCAGGTCGGCGAGGTCGCGACGGATGGTCGCCACCGAAACCCCGAAGGTGTCTGACAGGTCGCTCACCGATACGTTGGCCTCCGGATCTGTGGTGAGCAACTGGAGGATTCGCTGCCGCCGGCGCTGACCCTTGCTGGGCTTGGCCGGATGGCCGTCCGGTTGCTCGTGGACATCGACGGAGGATGTGGCTGGCAGGTCTTGCATGCCCTCATCCTCCTGCATGTCGAGGTGGGTGGAACCCGTGGGTAACGGGTGTCGAGCAGACGGGCTCCACCTGGGTCCACTGCTCTCCCTGGACGTCCCAACGGCAGTCGGTCTTCGGGGTCGGAACCGAAGTATCGTTTGCGCGGTCCGATCACAATTGGGATGTAACAATGATCGAACAACGCAGGAAGTTTGTCAAGGTTGCCGCGAAACTTAGGGATCACGCCGCGAAGTCGGATGCCAGAATGATCGAACCGCGCATATTGTCCGAACTGCGGAACTTTGCCGCCCGCAGCCCTAGCGCTCGGGGCGCGTGGTGAGTACTCTCTGCTCTTGAGTTGGTAATCCGCCACGCTCCGGGCAATGCAGCACGGGGGTGGCGCCCGATGTTCCAGCGCCGCGACCGGCGTACTCGACAGGAACCTGGTGGAGCCACGGCAATGCGCGGACCGTGACCCACCCGCTTCTGCCGACGGTTGCGCGTCCCTGGTTGGTGTCCTCGGGTCGGTCGGAGCCACCTCGCGCTATCGGTCGATGACCGTGCGCGGGGCAGATCGCCGACCCGTCTCTCGGACACTGACAACTAGGAGCACGGACACATGTCATCTTCTGCGGGCGCCACCACTTCGGTGAGCGCCAACCTCTCAACCGACAAGCCGACCCGGTACCGCTGGGTCGTGATGGGGACGATCTTCGCCGCCTACGTGGTGTGCATGGCCGACCGCGCCAACATCGGCGCGGTGCTGCCGTTCATCAAAGAAGAGTTCCACATCGACAACTTCACCATCGGCGCGATCTCCAGCTTCTTCTTCCTGGGCTACGCGGTGTCGCAGATTCCCGCCGGCCTGATCATGGGCAAGAAGGGCACCCGGGCGGTCGTTTCGATGGCCATCCTGGCCTTCTCGGTCGTCACCCTGCTGATGGGGTTCACCACCGGCGCCGTCATGCTGCTGGCCCTGCGCCTGCTGCTCGGACTGACCGAGGGCCCGGCTCCGGTCGGCATGACCTCGACGGTGAACGCGTGGTTCCCGCCGCGCGAGAAGGGCACGGCGACGGGCCTCTACATCGCCTCGACCCAGTTCGCCCCGATCATCGTTCCGGCCATCGTCATCGGCATCGCGACCACCCAGGGCTGGCGGTGGGTGTTCATCTGGTTCGCCATCCCGGGCTTCATCATGGCCGTGGTGTGGTGGCTGATCGTCCGGAATCGTCCCGAGCAGAGCAAGCGCGTCAACGCCGCCGAACTCGCACACATCTACGACACATCCGAGGACCCGACCAAGAAGAAGGTCACCTTCCGTCCGATCCCGTGGCTCGACAAGGCAATCCGCCTGAAGGACGTCGACACTCTCGACACCAACGGCAAGGTGCTGAAGTCGTGGAACATCTGGGGCGACACGCTGGCCTACTTCTTCATGAACAACGTGAACTACGGTTTGCTCACCTGGGTGCCGCTGTACCTCGTCCAGGCCCGCGGCATCAACCTGGCGGGCGTCGCGTTCATCGCCGCGGCACCGGCCGTCGGCGGCCTGATCGGCGCCATGCTCGGCGGCGTGGTCTCGGACCGCGTCTTCCAGGGTCGTCGCAAGCCCCAGATGATCATCACGGCCTTCTTCGCCGCCGTGATGATCGTGGTGGTCATCAACGCGCCGAACAACATTCCGGCCATCGTCGCCAGCCTGATCGCCACCGGCTTCTTCCTCAACATCGGCTGGCCGATGTTCACCGCGTACCCGATGGGCCTGACCAACAACAAGACCTACCCGTTCGCGATCAGCCTGATCAACTCCGGCGGCAACCTCGGCGGCTTCTTCGCGCCGATCATCGTCGGCATCCTGCTGGACCGATCGGGCGGCAACTACTCGGTCGCGTTCAGCTACTTTGCGATCGTCCTGGTCATCGCCCTGCTGGTGATCTTCAGCCTGGTCGAGGCCAAGCCGAAGTCGACCGAGCATGTGGTCGAGGCCGAGGTCGTGGCCAAGTGAATGGCTCGATAGCGTCGTGGAGGGCGGTGTCGGGATGCCCACGCTAGGGATCGTCGCCGACGACCTGACCGGCTGCACCACCATCGGGGCACTGCTGGCCAGGGTCGGCGTCGACACCGCGGTGCTGTTCTCGCCCGCGGACGTGTCGGCGCTGACGTCCGACCATGAGGCGCTGATCCTCAACTCGGACTCCCGGCCGCTGCCCGCGGCCGAGGCGTCCGAGCGGGTGCGGAGCGCCACCGCGGAGCTGGTCAAGGCCGGGGCGCGCCAGTTCACCAAGCGGATCGACACCACCTGTCGCGGTGGCATCGGTCCCGAGGTGGAAGGCATGCTGAGCGCCCTGCCCGAGGACTACATCGCCGTCATGGTGCCGGCGATGCCACAGTCCCGTCGGATCGTGGTGGGCGGCTATTCGCTGATCGACTCGGTGCTGCTGGCCCGCACACCGGTGGCGCAGGACGTCCGTACCCCGGTGAAGGAGTCGCACCTGCCGACCCTGATGGCGGCACAGTGCACGGTCGGTGTCGGTCATGTGCCCATCGGTGCCGTCATCGACGGTGCCGAGAGCATTCGCGCAGGCCTGGTCGCCAGCCGGGAAGCTGGGGACCGGGTGATCGTGGTCGACGCCTCCTCCCTGGAGGACGTCGACCTGATCGCCACGGTCGTGGCCGAACTCGGCTGGAACGTGGTCTGCGTCGACCCGGGACCGTTCACCGAGAGACTGGCGATCCGCAGCGGCGTCGTCGAGACCCGGCCGGTCAAGGAACGCACCCTGCGCACCACCTCCGCCGACACCGACGAGGGCACCGCCCTGGTGGTGGCCGGCAGTGCGATGCGAGTCACCCACCTGCAGATGGTGGAACTCGCGGCCGTCCCGGGAACCAAGGTGATCGGGGTGGACGTCGGTGATCTGATCGCCGACGAGCGCCGCTACGGCCGGGAGACCCAGCGCGTGTTGGACGAGGTCGGACGGCTGATCGACCGGCCGGCGAAGCCTCGCGTCCTGATGCTCGCCCTGGACTCCACCATCTCGGGCGACTTGGGCGACATGGCCGCCATGGAGCGCCGGGCGGGCCTGCAGCCCGGCGAGGGCCCAGGGCAGATCCCCGGACGCTTCGGCGCGCTGGCCCGGCGGGTCATCGAGGCACTCGACGACTCGCTGGCCGGCCTCTACCTCACCGGCGGCGACATCATGGTCAACACCTGCGCCGCCTTGGACGCCAACGGGATCGGCCTGGTCGACTACGTCATCCCGCAGGCCGATCAGGGCGTCTTGGTGGGAGGCCCGTGGGCCGGCCTGCCGGTCATCTGCAAGGGTGGTCTCACCGGAACCAACGAGACCGCCATCCAATGTGTCAACCGGATCTTCGACGAAAAGATGGAGTGAAACAGACAATGTCAGAAACCCAAATCAGGCCCGTCACCGCGATCACGATCGGCGACCCCGCCGGCGTCGGACCCGAGATCGTCGTGGACACCGTCCAGTCGGAAATGATCTACGAGGTCTGCAAGCCGTTCGTGATCGGGGCTCGCGAGCATCTTGAGGAGGCCGCCGCGGTCAAGGGCGTGACGCTGAAGTTCAACGAGATCAGTGAGCCCGAAGAGGCCAAGTACGAGTTCGGGACGGTCGATCTGCTCGACACCGGCGCCGCACCCGGAGCGAAGATCGTCTACGGCGAGGTGCAGAAGGACGCGGCGTTGCGCGCGTACTCCTACCTGGAGAAGTCCATCGAACTCGGCCTGGCCGGACGGCTGGACGCAGTCTCCACCGCGCCCATCCACAAGGTGGCGCTGAAGGAAGCGGGTGTGGACCACATCGGCCACACCGAGATCTTCGAGGCCCTGACCAACTCGCCGTACGCGTTGACGATGTTCAACGTGCACAAACTGCGGGTGTTCTTCCTGACCCGGCACGTGTCGGTCCGGAAGGCCTGCGACCAGATCACCAAGGAGCGTACGCTGGCCTATCTCAAGGACATCGACCGCGAGATGCGCACCTATGGGTTCGAGAACCCGTCCATCGCGGTGGCGGCGTTGAACCCGCACGGCGGCGACGGCGGTCTGTTCGGTACCGAGGAGATCGAGCACCTCATCCCGGCGGTCGAGGAGGCGCAGGCGATGGGCATCAACGCCCGTGGTCCGCTGCCCGGCGACTCGATCTTCGCGTTCGCTCTGGACGGGCACCACGACTGCATCCTGTCGCTCTACCACGACCAGGGGCACATCGCCTGCAAGACGCTGGACTTCGAGAAGGCGGTCACGATCACCATGGGCCTGCCGTTCATGCGCAGCTCGGTCGATCACGGCACCGCCTTCGACATCGCCGGCAAGGGCGTCGCTAACGGTGGCAGCATGGTGGAGTCGACCCGCGTGGCCGCCTACTACGCGGGCCTCAAGATGGCGCACGAGGCGAAGCTGGCGGTCTCGGCCTGAAGGCTCCAGCCGGTCGGCGTCCGCGGCTGCGGACGCCGACCGGCCTGGCCGCGCGACGCCGCGTCAGAGATGTCCGGGGCTGGTGAGCCGTGCACAGCGTCGGGTAGGAATGAACCAGAAGATCGGGGCCGATCGGGCCCCGACCGGGAACGGAGAAGGGGCACGAGATGGGTTACGTGGTAGCCGTCGGCGCGGACAACGCCGGCGTTGAGTACAAGGAGCGGATCAAGGCCGATCTGGAGGCCGATCCCCGTATTGACAAGGTGGTGGACTTCGGCGTCGGATCGACCGACGACCAGACCGCCTATGCGCACACCGCGGTCGGTGCAGCGCGGATGGTCGCCGCCGGCGACGCCGACCGGGCGATCCTGATCTGTGGCACGGGCATGGGTGTGGCGATATCGGCCAACAAGGTGCAGGGCATCCGGGCCAGCACCGCGCACGACAGCTTCTCGGTGGAGCGGCTGGTGCTGTCCAACAACGGCCAGGTGCTCTGCCTGGGCGCGCGGGTGATCGGCATCGAGCTGGCCCGCCGGCTGTCCAAGGAGTTCTTCAACTACACCTTCGACCCGAGTTCGCCGTCGGCGCCGAAGGTCGACGCGATCTGCAGCTACGAGGGCGACTGATGTTGTGGGTGGGCACCAGTTGGAAGATGAACAAGACGCTGGCGCAGGCCAGTGACTATGCGACCCGACTGGCCGCGGCAATGGCCGACGGCGCGCCAACTGGTGTCCAGCCGTTCATCATTCCGCCGGCGACGGCGCTGACCACCGTGCGCGCGATACTGGGGCCCGATTCGCCGGTCGAGTTGGGCGTCCAGAACGCGCACTGGGCCGACGCCGGGGCGTGGACGGGGGAGATCTCGGTTCCCCAGGCCGCGGACGCCGGTGCGACCCTGGTCGAGATCGGTCACTCCGAACGGCGCGAGTTCTTCGCCGAGACCGACCGGACGGTCAACCTCAAGGTGAAGGCCAGCCTGAACCACGGCCTGCGTCCGCTGCTGTGCTGCGGCGAGCCCGGTGAGGTCTTCGAGGCCGGCGGCAGCGTGGCGCACATCATGGCGCAGGTCGCGGCGGCCCTGGACGGCGTCGAGGACGTCAGCCGGGTGTTGATCGCCTACGAGCCGATCTGGGCGATCGGGGAGCACGGTCGTGAGGCCCGTCCCCAGGACATCGGGGCCGTCTTCGCCGCGCTCGATGCCGAGTACGGCGACAAGGTCGAGTGCATCCTCTACGGCGGCTCGGTCAACCAGGGCAACGCCGAGGAAACCCTGCAGGTACCAGGCGTCAACGGCTTGTTCGTCGGCCGCTCGGCCTGGCAGGTGGAGGGCTACCTCGAGCTGCTGAGAATCGCAGCGGCGCGGGCCTGACCCGCCAACGGAGCGAATCGGCGTCCGGGCTCCCTCGGAGTCCGGACGCCGATTCCGTTGGGGGACGCCGATCCCGGACCCTGGGGACGGTTCTTCTGGTCACCGGGGACGGTTCTTCTGGTCACCGGGGACGGTTCTTCTGGTCACCGGGGACGGTTCTTCTGGTCACCTTGTGGAGGAAGGGCTCCGTCCCCTCGTTCCACTGGTCGCTGCGGACGACGGATCCCGCCCGCGTGACGGTGACCGAAAGAACCGTCCCCGGTGACCAGAAGAACCGTCCCCGGTGACCGAAGGAACCGTCCCTGGTGACCAGAAGAACCGTCCCCAGCGGTCCACCGACGGGCCGATGTTGGGTGGATTCGTGGGGTCGGCCGGCTACCCGGCCAGGAAGGTCGCCAGTTCGGCGGTCAGTTCGGACGGGGCGTCCGCGTGCACCCAGTGACCGGCACCTTCGATCCAGACCAGCCTGACCTGTGGGAACAGCGCCCGCATCGGCGCGTCGTGCTCTGGCCTGATGTAGGGGGACTCCGAACCACCTACCCACAGCACGGGCCCGGCGTAGCTGACATCGCGGACGTCGGGCCAGGTTGCGACGTCGTCCAAGTGATCGCCGAGCAGGTCGAGGTTGAGTTCCCATTGCCAGCCGTTGCGGTTGTCGGCGGTTCGGGTGCGCTTCAGGTTCTGCAGCAGGAACTGCCGCACCGCCGGGTCGTCGACGTCCGCTGCGAGCAGCTGTTCGGCCTCGCCACGACTGCCCAGCGAGTCAAGATCGAGAGCGCGCATCGCCTTCACCAGCGGCACCGAGGTACGCACCTGGTCGGAGATGTCGGGTGCGATGTCGACGACGACCAGCCGACGGACCAGTTCGGGGTGCTGCAGGGCCAGCAGCATCGCCACCTTGCCACCCATCGAGTGCCCGACCAGGGCGACCGAGGCGGCCGAGCCCATCCGCAGGCGCAACTCTTCCGCAACCTCGTCGGCCATCTGGGCGTAGTCGACGGTGTCGGTCCAATGCGAACGGCCATGGTTCGGCAGATCCAGCAGCACACTGCTGTGCTCGCTGTCGACCAGCGACCGGGCGATACCGGCCCAGTTCTTGCCGCGTCCGAACAGCCCGTGCAGGAAGACCACGTCGGGCCGGCTGTCGCCAACGAGCTGGGTGAACAAGCCCATCATCGCCTCCGGTTCCAGCAGGAATTGTGCCAATGCCGCCGCTCATCGACGGCCCGCGTCGATCCGACAGTGGGGACGTGCGGCCACACCACCACGTGCGGGGTCCCGATCGCGATCGGCCGGTCGCAGCCGGGACACAGATACTGTTTGACCGCCGCCTGACCGGACATCGTCTGAGTCATCCAGCGGCCGTCCGCTTTGTCCACAGCCGAGGCGAACGACGAGGACAACGGCCGCGGCGGACGCAGGTGTTTGCTGGGTCGCTTGGCCATGCGCGTCAGCGTACTGCCCCTACGCGCTGGGCGCGTTGGGGTGGCGGTCCGGTTGGCGCTACGGTGGCCCGGTGCGTCTGCTCGTTGCCCGCTGCCAGGTCGACTACGCCGGACGCCTGACGGCACATCTGCCGCTGGCGACCCGGCTGATCCTTGCCAAGGCGGACGGCTCGGTCTCGATCCATGCCGATGACCGGGCCTACAAGCCACTGAACTGGATGAACCCGCCCTGCACGCTGCAGATCAGCACGCCGGAGGACTCCGCCTTCAGCCAGGTCTGGGAGATCCGCAACAAGGACGCCGACACGCTGGTGATTTCGATCGCCGAGGTACTGCATGACTCGTCCCACGAGTTGGGCATCGATCCCGGGCTGGTCAAGGACGGCGTCGAGGCCCACCTGCAGGCCCTGCTCGCCGAGCATCCGGAGACCTTCGGCCAGGGCTGGAACCTGGTGCAACGCGAGTACCTCACACCGATCGGGCCGGTCGACCTGCTCTTCCGGGACGCCGACGGGGGCTACGTGGCCGTCGAGGTCAAGCGTCGGGGCGAGATCGACGGGGTCGAACAGCTCACCCGCTACCTGACCTTGATGAACGCCGACCCGCTGCTCGCCCCGGTGCGCGGCGTGTTCGCCGCCCAACTGATCAAGCCCCAGGCCAAGACCCTGGCCGGCACCCGCGGCATCAGCTGTGTGAGCGTCGACTACGACCTGCTGCGCGGGCTCGACAACGCCGAGGATCGCTTGTTCTGACCGGGGTTCTTGATTTCGACAACTCATCCTGTGAAGCCGTTGGTCGAGATTGTCAGACCTGCGCGCGGGAGATGGTTCGACAAAGCTCAACCAGCGGTGGCCGACAAGCTCAGCCAGCGAAGGCGAATCAGCGCCGGTTGAGCGCCGGGATCAGGACTTCGCGGTAGAGGAGCATCGCCGCCGCCATCGACGGGATCGCCAGCAACGCGCCCAGCAGCCCGTACAGCACGCCGCCGGCCAGGGCGGCCAGGATCACCAGCGGGCCGGGAACGCTGACCGAGCGCTGGAACACCCGGGGCTGGATGAAGTAATTGTCGATCTGCTGGTAGGTGAGCAGGAAGGCCAGAGTGATGAAGCCCTGCGTCGCCGAGAAGGTGAATGCCACGATCGACACGATCACCATCGACAACGTCGAACCGATCAGCGGAATGATCGCGCACAGTGCCACCACGACGGCCAGCGCCAGCGCGTACTGACCGAGTCCCACCACGTTGAGGAACAGGTAGGCCACCGTCGTCGAGCACATGATCACGATGAACAGCCCGCTCACGTAGCCACCGATCCGGCTGAACATCTCGGTGGCCAGATACCGCACCCGGGGGCGCCTGGACGCCGGCGCGAGTTCGTAGATGGCCTCCTTGAACAACGGCATCGAGGCCAGCAGGTAAACCGTGAGCACCACCGTCACTATGGCGCTCAGCACCATGCCGGCCACGGCCTGCCCGGCTCCCCACAACCCACCGAACAGGGTGCTCAGCAACTCGCCCGAGGTGAGGAAGCTGCTCACCCGGTTGAGGATGTCGTATTGCGTGTCCCAGGCCGCGATCTGCGGGTTGGCACGCAGTTCCTGCAGCAGGGCAGGGGCGTTCAGCAGCAGCCGGTTGATCTGCTCGGCCGCAACCGGAAGGATCGCCCAGATCGCCAGCGCCAGGACGCCGAGGCCGGACAGCGCGACCAACAGCACCGAGATCCCGCGCCGCAGCCCACGGGAGGAGAGCCGGTCGACCAATGGGTTGAGGCCGAGCGCGAGGTAGAGCGCCAACAGCACCAGCAGCACGACCGACGAGATCCGGTACAGCCCGAACACCAGGCCGCCCGCGGTGAGCGCACCCAAGGTGACGAAGAAGCCGATCGCGAACGGACTGCGGCGGGCCAGGCTGGTTTCGCTGCGCGGGCCTGCAGTGACGGCGTCCGGATCCAGGTCGGCAGGGGTCGGCTGGGTGGCTCGGCGGATCCTGTGCAGCCAGCCACGCGCACCCGTCGGAGTCGCAACCGGACGCGGGGCTACCGCCTCCGCAGGTGTGGGCTGGGACTTCGCCGACTGGGGAGCGCCTGGTCCTTCGTCCGGCTGGGCGGACATCGGCTAGTGCCGCTTCCCCCCGCCGCCGGCGGCTGCGGGCTGTACTCGCGTGGCGTCGTCGTCGTCCGGCGGCACGGCCTTCTCGACCTTGGTGTCATCCAGAGCCGCCGCCAGCTCGATGGTCTCGGCGTCGGCGTGACCGAGATCCGGGAACTCCTCGACACTGCTGTTGGCCAGCGACGACAGGCTGGTGAGCTGAGCCACGATGGCCTGCTTGCGATGGTGCAGGCGCTCGGTCTCGCGGCGCAGGTGATCGGCCTTGGCGGACGCCGCGATCTCGGCGTCCGCGATGAGCTTGGCAGCCTTGGCGCGAGCCTCGGACAAGATCGCCCGGCCCTGCTCGTTGGCCTCGACGACGATCTGGTCGGCCTCGGCGAGCGCCTTCTGCCGGCGCTCGTCCATCAGCTGCGAGTCCGCGGCGAGCTTCGCGCCGAACTCCTCGGACTGGTGCCGAGCCGTCGCCGCAAGCTCGGTCAGCGTGCTGGTCACCTCGTCCTGACGCTGCTGCAGCGCGGCCAGGGCTTCGGAATGCTCCTTGGCGAGCGCTGCCCGGACGTCGGTCGCCTCACGCTCGGCATTCTGCCGCAGCACGTCGGCCTCCAGCGCCGCCTGCTCGCGCATCGCGGCGGCGTTGCGCTCGGCGTCGGCCAGCACCATGGCCCGGTGGTTCTCGGCGGCTTCGCGCAGGCTGCGAGCCTGCTCCTGGGCGCCGGCCAACTCGGCGCTGGTCTGTCCGGCCAGCTCGTCGCGAAGCCGGTTCAGATCGTCCAGGCCGCTGACCCGGGCGGCAGCGGCACCCTCCTGGGCATCGCGGGCGAGCTGACCGGCCTCCTTGGTGGCGTCATCGACGATCTTCTGTGCCTCGACCTGGGCGGCCTTGACCATCTCCGCAGCCTGGGCCTCGGCGGCCCGCAGCATGTCGCCGGTGTGGGCACCCAGCCGGGAGTAATCAGTCTCCTCGGCCTTGGTCGAGAGCTGCCGCTGCAGCGAGCGGACCTTGCGCTTGGCGGAACTCAGCTGGCGCTCAATGTCGCGAATGTAGGCGTCGACGGCCTGCCGCTCGTACCCAAGCATCGAGTGCGGAAAGCTCCCGGCAGCGCTGGCGGTCTCGTCGAAGAGATCGAGACCCACGGTCTCCTCTGGCTGTTGGCTCACCCGAGAGTCCTTTCGTAGGGGTGTACCCCAGAATGCTACTCACTGTTACCGCAACTGGGGCCGGGACACTCACCCCTTGGGTGGTTCCACCAGTTCGAGCAGGACTCCACCGGTGTCCTTGGGGTGGCAGAAGTTGATCCGCGACCCGTGCGTACCTCGTTTCGGCTCGGGGAAGAGCAGCCGGACGCCTCGCTCGCGCAGGGTCGTGCTGACGGCGTCCAAGTCTCGGACGCGATAGGCGAGCTGCTGCATGCCCGGGCCGTTCCGTCCGATGAACTTGGCGATCGTGGAGTTCTCGTCGAGGGGGGCCAGCAGCTGGATCTGGGCGTTCTCGGCACCTTGGTCGCCGGTGCCGATCATCGCCTCCGCGACGCCCTGTTCCTGGTTCTCCTCGCGATGCAGGACGCGCCAGCCCATGATCTCGGTGTGGAAGCGGATGGCCTCGTCAAGATCGGGCACCGCCAGGCCGACATGGTCGATGCAGACAAACAGATCCGTGCTCATACCTTCAGCCTGGCACATGCCTCGGGCTGCCGTTGGGGGTTTGACGAACCACGCGGCGGACGGCGGCACCCGCGGCTCCGGGTGCGGCCGGCCCCCGGCGTCCCGCTCGTCAGGACGCGGGGTGAGGCGGAATCCAGGTGCCCTCGCGCATGTCGAACACGATGTGGGTCTCGGTGCCCCGCACCGAGGGGTGCACCGTGACGTGGTCGAGCACCAGCGTGCGCAGCTCCTCGGCATCGGCCACAGCGAGGGTCAGCATGAAGTCGTAGCGGCCGGTGAGGTTGACGACCTGCAGCACGTGGGGGGCCCGCACCATGCTCGCCATGAACCGGTCGACGGCCTCGCGGGAGTGGTTGGTGAGGAACACCATGACGACGGCGCGCAAGGCGTAGCCGAGCTGGGCATGGTCGAGGTCGAGCCGCGACGGCCGGATGACCCGCGCCTCGCGGAGCCGGCGCAGCCGATAGGTGCAGGTGGACTCGGCGACGCCGAGCCTGCCGGCGATCGCCTTGACGGTCAGGGCGGGATCGTCGCTGAGCGCCCCGACGAGGTCGAAGTCGAGCCGGTCGAGTTCGATACCCCGGCGCTGGGGATTCGCCATCAGCCCGCTCCTTTTCTCCTTGATCTGCTGAGGAAACAAGATAGAGCGCTAACGCGTGGCTTGTCAGCAATGCTCATTTCGGTTTTGCTCATGTTTCAGCAAGATCTAGCCATGAGGACCAGAGCACGGGATCTCCGCACCATCGCTGTGCACGCGGGTCGCGACGACCTGAGCGCGCTCGGGGTGCACGCGCCGCCGATCGACCTTTCGACGACGAACCCGCTGCGGACGATCGCCCAAGGCGGCGACGCGTACGAGGCATTGGCGTCCGGCGGGGTGCCGGGGGAGGGCGGCGCGGTCTACGGACGGCTGTGGAATCCGACCGTGGCACGTTTCGAGACCGGTCTAGCGCAACTGGAGCACGCCGAGGCTGCGATCGCCTTCGCCAGCGGGATGGCGGCGTTCTCGGCTGCGCTGCTCGCGTTCACCGCCGCGACGAGCAGGCACCACGTGGTCGGCGTCCGGCCGCTGTACGGCGGCTCCGATCATCTGCTGGCCACCGGACTGCTGGGTACCGCGGTGACCTTCTGCGGTCCGGACCAGGTCGCCGCGTCGCTGCGGCCGGACACCGGCCTGGTGGTGATGGAGACGCCCGCGAACCCGACGCTCCAACTCGTGGACATCAGGGCGGTCGCCGATCAGGCCGGTGCGGTACCGCTGCTGGTCGACAACACGTTCGCCACGCCGATTCTGCAGCGCCCGCTCGACCACGGTGCGGCGCTGGCGCTGCACAGCGCCACCAAGTACATCGGCGGCCACGGCGACGTGATGGGCGGGGTGCTGGCCTGTTCGGACGAGTTGGCCGAGCGGATCCGTCCGATCAGGGCAATCACCGGCGCGCTCCTGCACCCGCTGGCCGGCTACCCTGTTGCATCGGGGGCTGGCGACCATGCCCTTGCGGGTGCACGCCCAGCAGGAGAGCGCGGCCCGGGTGGCGCGGTGGCTGGCCGAGCACCCGGCGGTCGCGGAGGTCTTCTATCCCGGGCTGGACGGCGACCCGTCCGGGCTGATCGGTACACAGTTGCACGGCGGCGGCGCGATGATCTCGATCCGGCTGGCCGGCGGCCTCGCGGCGGCAGAACGGCTGACCTCGCGAGTCCGGATCTTCACCCATGCGGTGTCGCTGGGCGGAGTGGACTCGCTGATCGAGAGCCCGGCAGCTCTCACCCATCGGCCGGTGGCCGGAGAAGCCAGACCCGATCCGGGCATCGTCCGGATGTCGATCGGGCTGGAGGGCGCGGGGGATCTGATCGCCGACCTCACCTGCGGCCTGGACACGAACTGACCGGTGATCAGGCCGCGGTATCGACCGTCCCACCGGGGGAGGCTCGGCGAGCCCTGGCCGGTCAGTGAAAGCGGTGGACGAAATCGAGAGCCACCTGAGCGACCTCCTGCCAGCCGTGATCGATCGTCAGCGAATGCCCGCGGCCGGGCATCTCGACGATCTCGGTGACGCCGGGGTTCTTCACCTGCTGTCGATAGGTGGCGCGGGTGAGTGCGAGCGGCACCGTGGTGTCGTTCGCGCCGGCGATCACCAGGAGCGGCCCGCGATCGGGATTCTTCACGTCGACCGTCACCTCGTTATGGAACGGATTGACGTTAGCCAGGACGGCCTGGAACAACGGCGCTCCGGAGGCGGCGACGTGGTACGTCTCATACAGCCGGCGCGCCTCGGCTTCATCCAGATTGTTCGCCCAGCCGTACTGGAACTGTTCGAAGGTGAGCGCGATCGCCCGGTTGCGGTTGGCCGGGTTGCCCAACACCGGCGCGGCCGACTTCAGCGAGGACGCGGGCACTGGCAGCACCCCACGGAACGGTGCGTTGTCGATGGCTACCGTCGCCGCGGACGCGCCCTCGCCGGCGAGCTTCTGCGCGATCATGCCGCCGAAGGAGTGCCCGACAATGGCCGGCTTCGTGGTGAGTTCGGAGATCGCGGCCAGATAGTGATCGGTGACCTGCTGCACCATCTTGTGGGCGAACACGTCCGGATCGGCGCGGGCGGCCGCGACACTCGGCGGGTCGTCCGGCCAGCCGGGCGCGATCGTCGCGTACCCGGACGCCTCGAACAACTCACGCCACGGCGTCCAGCTGCTCGACAGCAGCCACAACCCGTGCACAAAGACCACTGTCGGTTTGCCGCTCGCGTTCGCGGCGGCGATCTCCTCGCGCTCCCATGGCGCCACAGCTGACATCGGGATCTCCTTCCGTACGGCGTCCATCGACGCCTTCGAAGGCTACGACCTCGGCCGTGGGTATCGGGGGCATCCCACAAGGCCCCTGTGTGGCACCCGGCTTACGACCCGCGATTCATAGGCGATCACGATCAGTTGGGCCCGGTCACGGGCATCCAGCTCGGTGAGCAGCCGCGCCACGTGCGTCTTGGCCGTTGGCGGGCTGATGGAGAGCCGGCTGCCGATCTCGGCGTTGGACGGGCCGGCAACTGGCGCTGGCTGGCGGTCATCGTGGCGCTCCAGGCGTTCAACACTCAGCCCGTCATCGTCATCGCCCTCACCGTGGCGGTCTTCGTCTGGTGCCTCAGCGCAGGGTGGTCGTGGCCGACGATGGCGGGGACGGGGCGGGTGACCGGGGGCACTGCTAACCGCCAGGACGCGCCCCGAGGGCTCGGGACGCGTCCTGGTCGGTCGACGGCTCAGCCGAGGGCGGCGTTGACCACCTCGCGGGCCTCGGCCTGCACCTGGGCCAAGTGCTCGGGTCCCCGGAGGGATTCGGCATAGATCTTGTAGACGTCCTCGGTGCCGGACGGACGCGCGGCGAACCAGGCGTTCTCCGTGGTCACTTTCAGTCCACCGATCGCTGCGCCGTTGCCGGGCGCCTTGGTCAGCTTGTCGACGATCGGTTCGCCGGCCAGATGGGTCGCGGTGACGTCCTCGGGGGACAGCTTGCCCAGCTTCGCCTTCTGCTCGCGGTTCGCCGGGGCGTCCACCCGGGCGTAGGCGCTCTCGCCGTACTTGTACTCCATCTCGGCGTAGATCTGGGACGGCGACTTTCCGGTCACCGCGCGGATCTCGGAGGCGAGCAGGCACAGCAGGATGCCGTCCTTGTCGGTGGTCCAGGTCTGGCCGTCCAAGGTCAGGAAGGACGCCCCCGCGGACTCCTCACCCCCGAAGCCGATGTCACCGGTCATCAGGCCGGGCACGAACCACTTGAAGCCGACCGGCACCTCGACCAGGGTGCGGCCCAGATCGGCGGCAACCTTGTCGATGAAGGACGAGCTGACCAGGGTCTTGCCGACACCGGCGTCCGGCTTCCACCCGGGACGATGCGTGTACAGGTACCAGATCGCCACGGCGAGGAAGTGATTGGGGTTCATCAGCCCGTGGTCGGGGGTGACGATGCCGTGCCGGTCGGAGTCGGCGTCGTTGCCGGTCGAGATGTCGTAGTTGTCCTTGTTGGCGATCAGCGACGCCATGGCGTACGGGCTGGAGCAGTCCATCCGGATCTTGCCGTCCCAGTCCAGCGTCATGAACGGCCAGGCCGGGTCGACGGTGGCGTCGATCACCTCGAGGCCGATGTTGAGGTTGTCGGCGATGTACTCCCAGTACTGGACGGCGGCGCCGCCCAGCGGGTGCGCGCCGATCTTCAAACCCGCCGAGCGGATGGCGTCCAGATCGATGGCGTTCTTCAGATCCTCGCAGTAGGCGGTGCGGTAGTCGTGACGCACGATGCCGTCGGCGATCGCGTCGTAGGGCCGGTCCCGTTTGATGCCGTCCGGGGCCGCCATCAACTCGTTGGCCCGGCCCGCGATCACCGAGGTGGCGTCGGTGTCGGCGGGGCCGCCGTGCGGCGGGTTGTACTTGAAGCCGCCGTCGGTGGGCGGGTTGTGGGAGGGGGTGACCACGATGCCGTCGGCGCGGGGGCCCTCGTTGTCGCGGTTGTAGACGATGATCGCCCGGGACACCGCCGGCGTCGGGGTGTAGTCGTCCTCGTTCTCGGCGCGGACGTCGACACCGTTGGCGACCAGCACCTCGAGCGCGGTCTTCCACGCCGGCAGCGATAGACCATGGGTGTCCTTGCCGATGAACAGGGGACCGTCCACGCCCTGTGAGGCGCGGTATTCCACGATGGCCTGCGTGGTGGCCGCGATGTGCAGGTCGTTAAAGGAGGTCTTCAGGCTGGAGCCGCGATGCCCCGAGGTGCCGAAGACCACCCTCTGGTCGATGTTCTCGGGATCCGGTACCAGGTCGTAGTAGGCGGCGATCATTGCGTCGACGTCGACGAGGTCTTCGGGCAGTGCGACCTGCCCGGCGCGTTCATGAACCATGGCGCCATCATGCCAACGTGCGGGCGACACGGCGACCCCCTCGCGGAGGTTCGTTCGCAGGTCGGCCCGGACGTGGCCACTCGAGCAGTCCTGGTTCGACTGGGTCTCGGCGCGCAGCGGTACGCCGGGGACGGTTCTTTTCGTACCGGTCTGGGCCGGGTGGTACGGAGGGACGGTTCTTTTCGGTCCGAAGTGGACCGAAAAGAACCGTCCCCGCGTACCGGAATCACCGGCTAGGTGCCGGCTGGTGATGTCAGCGTGCGGCGGCGCAGAGTGCGACGAAGCGCGCGGCCAGCGGTCGCCAAGCTGCTTCCAGCTCGTCGTGGGCGGCGGCGACCTCGGCGATGGTGCGCTGCGCGTCCGCCTCGTCGGACGGCGGGTCGAGCACGCACCAGGTGGCGAAGATGTCCTCGTCCACCTCCGGATGCCACTGGACGCCCCAGGTGGCGGCCGCGAACCGGGCCGCCTGCACCTCGCCACCGGGCGCCCGCGCCAAGACGACCGCACCGTCGGGCATCGCGACGACCACGTCGTTGTTGGAATGGACCCCGCGCGGGCCGTCCGTCGCCGGTCCGAACAGCGGGTCGCCGGCGGCCTGGGCGGTGAAGCCGATCGGCAGCGGTCCGCACTGCTTGCCGTTGGGGTTGCGGGTCACCCGTCCGCCGAGGGCGGCCGCGGCCAACTGGTGGCCCAGGCAGATGCCGAGCGTCGGCACGCCGGACGCCGCGGCGTCCGCGATCAGCCCTCGCACCGCCGGCAGCCAGGGTGCCACCGCGTCGTCGGTGGCCCCCATCACACCGCCCAGCACGATCAGGCCGTCGACGGCGTCCGGATCGGGCAGTGCCGCGCCCAGGTCGACGCGAATGAACGTCAGTTCGGCGCCCGCGTCGGTGAGCCAGCCGGTGAGGCGGCCCAGCGGGCACTCGTCCTGATGCTGGATGATCGCGATGAGCGGTGCCTGAGCCACCCGCCAACTTTGACACAATGAACCCATGACCCTGCCGAAGTTCACCTCCCGTGCCATGGACCTGTCCGGGATCGCCGCCGCCGCGAAGGCCCCGCCGGTACCCCCGGGCGCCTCGTTCGTCCTCGACGTCGACGAGAGCAACTTCGAGTCGGTGATGCAGCTGTCCACCCGGCATCCGGTGGTGGTCGAGCTCTACTCGCCGCGCGCGAACGCGCAGGCCCTCTCCGACGACCTGATCGCGTTGGCCAACGCGGCGGCCGGTGCCTACCTGCTGGCGCGGGTCAACGTCGATGCCTCGGCGACCATCGCCCAGGCGCTCGGTATTCAGGCGGTGCCGACGGTGATCGGCGTGGTCGCCGGGCAGTTGGCGCCGCTGTTCCAGGGCACCCGGTCGAAGGCCGAGGCCGAAACCGTGATCGCGCAGCTGCTGCAGGTCGCGGCGTCCAACGGCCTGGTCGGACGCGCCGAGCCGGTCGCCGGCGGCGCGGGGGAGACCGACGAAGCCGATCCCCGGTTCGCCGAGGCGGACGCGGCCCTGGAGCGCGGCGACTTCGCGGTCGCCCTCGCCGAGTACGACAAGATCCTCGCCCAGACCCCCAACGATCCCGAGGCCAAGATCGGACGTGCCCAGGTCGCCCTGCTGGCCCGCTCCGGCGGCATCGACCCGGCCGCGGTGCTGGCGCGCGCGGCGTCCGAGCCCGAGTCGGTCGACGCGCAACTCGCGGCCGCCGATCTGGAGGTGCTGTCCGGACGCCCCGACCAGGCGTTCGACCGGTTGATCGCGCTGATTCGCGACACCACCGGCGAGGAGCGGGACGCGGTCCGGGTGCGGCTGCTGGAACTCTTCGAGATCGTCGGCCCCGCCGACCCCGCCGTCCTGAAGGCCCGCCGGGACCTGATGAGCGCCCTGTTCTGAGACCAGCATCCCGCCCTGAGCATCCAGCGCCCGCCAAAGTGTTTCGGGCTCGCTGAACTCGGCGAGCGCCAAGGAAGCGCTGGTCAATGCTGTTCCGAGCGAGGACGTGCCCCGCGAGATGAGCGACGGCCCCCAGATCTTGTGGTCGTATCGGGTCATACTGCGCAAGAGATGGGGGTCGTCGATCGCTTGCCGGGTGCGCCGCAGCCGGGACATGATTGGTCAGCGCTTCCCCAAGGTAGTTCGCGGAGCGGAGGCACGGGCGTCCACGTCTCGACGAGTTCGACCAGCGGACTAGTCCCGGCGGGGGATTCCGCGCTCCAGATACTGGGTGCCACCGCTGATCCGGCAGGAGACCGCGGCGAGCATCCGGCCGCGGGCGAACGGGGCCATCTTGTCGGCGGCCTTGTCCGGCGCGAGCCAGTGCACGGCGCGGATCTCGCCCGGATCGGGGACGATCGCGTCGATCTGCTCCTGGGTCAGGACGCCGCCGTCGAAGATCAGCTCGACGGCGTCCTCCCAGCCGAGATAGGGGCCGAGCCAGTCGATCACCAGGACCCGTCCGACACCGAGGTCGAGCGACATCTCCTCGGCGATCTCGCGGACGGCGCCCGCCCACGGTGACTCGAAGGTGTTGACGATGCCGCCGGGAAGCTCCCAGTCCGGCTTGAAGGTGGTCTCCATCAGGCAGACCCGGTCCCAGGGGTCGGTGATCAGGGCGTGCGCGATCAGCCGCTTGCGCGGCAACACCGAGTTCATCACCCCGGTGAATCCGCCGGAACCGTAGACCAGGTCGCTGGCCAGCCGGGCATACATCACCACGTCGGTGGGCGCGCCGTCCGGCAGAAGCAACGCCTCGCGCCGAGTGCCCTCCAACCGGAACCCCGCCCGCTGCACCGCCCGGCGTCCCACTCGGTCGCCGGCCGGCAGCGACACCTCGATCCGACGCAGTCCGCGGGCGATCAGTCCGTCGTCCGCAGCGAGACTGACGGCCCGGTCAAGCGTCTCCTGGGAGGCCCGCCCGGACCACTCCAGGACGCCGGCGTCGCCGGCGACCCGGAGCTGGACCTGGAACTCCTCGGCGTCCGTGCTCAAGCCTCGTGTCGGAAGAACACCGCACCCAGCGGCGGCACCGTGATGGTCGCTGCCGCCTCGAAGCCGTTGAACTCCTCTTCCTGGGCCTCGACCTGGCCAAGGTTTCCGTGGGAGTCCGAGCCGTCGTAGATGCCGGCGTCAGAGTTCAGGATCTCCTTCCAGACACCCGCCTTGGGCAGCCCGAGCTTGTAGTTGTGCCACGGCTCGGACGAGAAGTTGACCACCACCGCGATCTCTTCGTCGTCGCCGTCGGAACGCACCCAGCTGAAGGTGTTGGCGCTGGCGTCGTCGGCGTTGAGCCAGCGGAAGCCGGCCGGGTCGCAATCCAGCTTCCACAACGCGGGGTGCTTGGCGTACAGCTCGTTGAGGTCCTTGATCAGCCGCTGCAGGCCGTGATGACCCCACAGATCGGAGACCCACCACTCGAGAGAGGTGGCCTCGTTGAACTCGGTGCGCTGCCCGAACTCGCAGCCCATGAACAGCAGCTGCTTGCCGGGGAACGCCCACATGAACGAATAGAAGGCGCGCAGCGTGGCGAACTGCCGCCACGGGTCCTGCGGGATCTTGTTGATCATCGACCCCTTGCCGTGCACCACTTCGTCGTGGCTGATCGGCAGCACGAAGTTCTCCGAGTACTGGTAGACCATCGCGAAGGTCATCTCGTGGTGGTGGTACTGGCGGTACACCGGCTCGAGCGCCAGGTAGCGCAGCGAGTCGTTCATCCAGCCCATGTTCCACTTGAAGCCGAAGCCGAGGCCGCCCTGGTCGACCGGCTTGGTGACGCCACCGAACGAGGTCGACTCCTCGGCGATCATGCACACGCCCGGCACCCGCTCGTAGAGGTGCTTGTTGACGTAGCGCAGGAAGTCGATGGCCTCGAGGTTCTCGTTGCCGCCGAACTGGTTCGGCACCCACTCGCCGTCCTTGCGCGAGTAGTCGAGGTAGAGCATGGACGCCACCGCGTCCACCCGCAGGGCGTCGATGTGCATCTCCGTCACCCAGTACAGGGCGTTGGAGACCAGGAAGCTCTTCACCTCGTTGCGGCCGTAGTTGAAGATGTAGGTGCCCCAGTCCATGTGCTCGCCCTGGCGCGGATCGGCATGCTCGTACAGCGCGGTGCCGTCGAAGCGGCCCAGCGCCCACTCGTCCTTGGGGAAGTGGCCCGGCACCCAGTCGAGGATGACGCCGATGCCGGCCTGGTGCAGCCGGTCGACCAGGTAGCGGAACTCGTCGGGCTTGCCGAGCCGGGACTGCGGAGCGAAATAGTTGGTCACCTGGTAGCCCCAGGACGGCTCGAACGGGTGCTCGGTGACCGGCAGGAACTCGACGTGGGTGAAGCCCTGCCAGGTGACGTACTCGACCAACTCCTCGGCCAGGTCGAGGTAGCTCTTGCCCTTGCGCCACGAGCCGAGGTGCACCTCGTAGATCGACATCGGGGCCTCGTGCGGACGGGTCTGGGCGCGCTTGGTCATCCACTCGTCGTCTGCCCAGCCGTACTGGCTGGTGTAGACGATGGACGAGTTCGCCGGCGCCTGCTCAGCGAAGAACGCCATCGGGTCGACCTTCTCGCGCCAGACCCCGTCGGCGCCCAGGACGTTGTACTTGTACAGGACGCCGTCCCCGACCCCCTCGACGAAGATCGTCCAGACCCCGGAGCCAGGGACGAGGTGCATCGCGTCGCCGGTCCACCAGTTGAAGTCGGCGTTCAGCCGGACGGCCTGGGCGTTCGGCGCCCACACCGCGAAGCGCGTGCCGTGGATCTCGCCCCGCTCGTCGTCGTGCAGGGTGACCGGGTGAGCCCCGAGCCGGCGCCACACCTCGGTATCGCCGCCGCTGTGGAAACCTTCGAGATCCCACCCGGTCAAGCCACCGTTTGGATCGTGTGCCATCAGTACTCCTCCTGGTTGTGCGGGGTGGACAGCCTCGTCCCCCCGGCGACTTCATGGACCGCACCGAGCGGTATGTGTACCCATCCGGGCCTGTTGCGTGTTTCGTAGACCACCTCGTAGACCGCCTTGTCCAACTCGTAGGCGTGGAGCACGGACGGCTCCGGCGCAGCACTGCTGCAATACCCGTCGAGGAATGCCCGACGGGCCGATCGAGACCAGGCGCCGGCCTGGCTCGAGGTGGGATCTGGGTGGGCTCCCCGGACGTAGTCGAAGGAGCGCAGCATGCCGGCGACGTCGCGCCACACGCTGTCGGGTTGCCGCCGTTCGGCCAGCGGCTTGAGGGGCTCGCCCTCGAAGTCGATGATGGTCCACCCGTCGGCGGCGCGCAGCACCTGGCCGAGGTGGAAATCGCCATGCACCCTCTGGGTGCCCAACTCGGCACCGTCGAGGGCCGCGAAGGTGCGCTCGGCGGCGGCCTGGAAGCCGGCCAACTCGGGCGCCTGCCCGACAGCTGCCCGCAGACGTTCCACCATCGCCTCGGCCAGTGCCGCGCCCGACGTCGCCGACGTGCCGAAGGCGTCCGCGAGACTGGTGTGCACCCGGGCCAGGGCCCGGCCCAGCTCGGTCGCCTCGGCGGCGATGTCGCGTCCGTCCGCACAGGCCTCGCACGCCCACTCCCAGCCGTCCCGGACGCCCTGGATGCGTTCCACGAACATGCCGAGATCAGCCTGTCCGCCGCCCGGCAGTTCGCCCACCAGCGTGCCGTACAGGGCCGGAGTCACCCCCGAGCCGCTCAGTGCGGCCAGCACTTCGACGTCCAGGTTGCGGCCCGGCTCGAGCTTGCGAAACAACTTGAACAGCCGGTCGTCGCCCAGGCAAATGGTGGTGTTGCTCTGGTCGCCGCCCCACACCCGGGTGGACGCCTCGGGATCGATCGCACTCGCGTCCAGCCACTCCATCGCGGGTTGTCCCGGCGCGGTGAGCGCACGGAGCAGCGCCCGCATGCATCCGGCGTCGGCGGACGCCTGGACCACCTGGACGGCGCCGAGCCCGGGTTCGTTGCGCTGGTACACCACCGGCGCTCCGGGCTCTGTCGTGTAGCCGACCACCAGCAGGTACCGCTCGTCGACACCGCCGGCGTAGCGAACGGTCGCGACCTCGGGCCGGACGGCCGGCAGCTGCCCTGGCCGCGTCAACCAGGGCAGCGGGGTCAGTTCGACCAGCGTCGCGGCCAGGCCCTTGCCGGCGAACCAGCGGGCACCCGAAATGACCTCCCACCAGGCTGCGAGCGGCTGTTCGGTCACCTGGCCATCCTGTCAGGAAAGCGTCCCCAGCGACAGCTTTGGGCTGTCAGAACGCGTCCTGCACATGCAGGACGTGGGCCGGGTTGCCGGGGCTCAGCCGAACGTAGTTGCGCACACCCCAGGTGAACGTCGCGCCGGTCAACTCGTCCCTGAGACCCACGGATTCGGCATCGCCAAGGCCGAGTGCCGCCAGATCCAGATACACGTCGGATTCCACGGTGTTGTCGGGGTCGAGGCTGCAGATCACGATCACCACATCGTCGCCGTCGCGCTTGGAGTACGCGATCACGCCGTCGTGGCTGGCTTGATGGAAGTGGATCTGGCGCAGTTGCTGCAGAGCCGGGTGGGCGTTTCGGATCGAGTTGAGCGTGCCCATCAGCATGTTGAGGTTGGGTTCGGCGTTGTAGTCGCGTGGGCGGAACTCGTACTTCTCCGAGTCCAGGTACTCCTCGCGTCCGGGCGAGACAACCTCGTGCTCGAACAGTTCGAAGCCGGAGTACACCCCCCAGGTCGGCGACAGCGTGGCCGCGAGAATCGCCCGGATGGCGAAGATCGCAGGATTGCCCGACTGCAGGTGGAACGGGTTGATGTCGGGGGTGTTGACGAAGAAGTTCGGCCGGTAGAACGGCGACATCTCGCCCGCCAGCTCGACCAGGTACTCCTCGAGCTCGTACTTGCTCGTCCGCCAGGTGAAGTAGGTGTACGACTGGTGGTAGCCGACCTTGCCCAGTGCGTGCATCATCTCGGGCTTGGTGAACGCCTCGGCCAGGAACAGCACGTCCGGATCGGTCTCGCGGAGGCGATCGAGGATCCAGCCCCAGAACTCGACCGGCTTGGTGTGCGGGTTGTCGATCCGGAAGATGCGGACGCCGTGGCTCATCCACAGCTTGAACAGCCGCAGCACCTCGTTGTAGATCCCGGCCGGATCGTTGTCGAAGTTGATCGGGTAGATGTCCTGGTACTTCTTCGGCGGGTTCTCGGCGTAGGCGATGGTGCCGTCGATGCGGGTGGTGAACCACTCGGGGTGCTCGGTCACCCAGGGGTGATCGGGGCTGGCCTGCAGCGCGAAGTCCAGCGCCACCTCGACGCCGAGTTCCTTCGCCTTGGCGACGAATCGGTCGAACGACTCCCAGTCGCCCAGATCGGGGTGGATGGCGTCGTGGCCGCCGGCAGGGCTGCCGATCGCCCACGGCGAGCCGGGATCCTTCTCGGTGGCGTCCAGCGTGTTGTTCTTGCCCTTCTTGAACGCGCTGCCGATCGGATGGATGGGGGGCAGGTAGATGACGTCGAAGCCCATCGCAGCGGCTGCCTCGAGCCGCTCGTGCGAGGAGTCGAAGGTGCCCGAGGTCCAGGTGTCGGTGGCCTCGTCGTAGGTCGCGCCCTGCGAGCGCGGGAAGAACTCGTACCAGGACGAGAACAGCGCCCGCTTGCGATCGACCCAGAGCGGGAAGTCCGCGGTGGGGGAGACCAGTTCGCGCGGGCCGTATTTCGTCATCGCCTCGGCCAGCCCGGTGCCGTTGGCCACCTCGAGCAGGTCGGACGCCTTGCGCTGCGGAATCAGCAGCTGCGCGGTGGCCCGCAGGATGGACGCCTCGACGGGGTCACCGGCCTCGTCGGCGAGCGCGGCGGTGCGCTCCAGCAGGTCCTTGCCCTCCAGGCAGACCAGTTCGAGGTCGATGCCCGCCGCCAGCTTGGCCTCGGCGTTGTGATGCCAGGTGCCCCACGGGTCCGACCATCCCTCGACGCGGAACGTCCAGGCGCCCTCGGCGTCCGGGCGCACCCAGGCCTCCCAGCCGTCCAGGCCGGCCGGCTCGGTGGGGGTCATGTCGACGCGGGTCTCCACCCCGGTGGGGCTGGTCAGGATCACCGACGCGTTCACCGCGTCGTGGCCCTCGCGGAACACCTTGGCGCGGATCGGGATCAGTTCGCCGACAGAAGCCTTGGCGGCATAGGCGCCGCCCTCGATCACCGGCGACACCTTGGCCACAGGTATCCGTCCGAAGCCGAAGGGGCCGGTCATGGTGGGGGAAAGGTCAACCTCGATGGGGGCGGCGGCGCCCGCGTTCGTCAGTTCGCTCACGCGGGTCAACCTACCGGCTGACACCCCCAAGGTGGAGCACCCCGGACCGGAATCATCCGTACTCCGGAACCCGGGCGCCGCGGTCTCGACGAGGCCGGCCGGCGATGTCGACGGTTCGACGCGCCGGGCCGCCGAACCACGGTCAGGATCGGTGGGCGGATCCGTCAGCAGCGTTCGGCTCGCGCTCGTCGCCGGGTGTCGGCACCGGCGTCTCGCTCGCTTCAGGATCCTCGGCGGCCAGCAGATGTGCCACCGGGCTGACCGGGGACGCCGCCACCGGCTGCGGGTGGTTCAGCACCTGGCCGTGCAGCACCACGACCGTGCGGGCCGGGACGCTGATGGTTGCGCCGACGCCCAACGGCCGATGCGGCAGCTCGGTGTCCAGCCCGGTGTGGGCCGCGATGGTCCAGCCCACGGACCACGGTTGGCCGGGGAGGGTGAACTCGATCGGCGCGTCGCCGCCGTGCACAAAGATCAGGAAGGCCTCGTCCGCGTCGGACACGTACTGGCCCAGGGTGCGTCGTCCCGCCTCGTGCCAGTTGTCGATGGTCATCTCGGTGCCGTGCTCGGAGAACCAGCCCACCTCGGAGCGGCCCAGGCCCACGCCTTCGCTGTCCTGCACCTCACGGTGGGTGCGGAAGTTCGGGTTGCGCAGGACCGGATGGTTTGCGCGCAGCTTGAGCAGCTTGCGGGTGAGTTCGGTCTGCTCGGCCCACTCGTCCGCGGTATGCCAGTCCACCCAGGAGACCGGCGAATCCTGACAGTAGGCGTTGTTGTTGCCCTGCTGGGTGCGGCCTATCTCGTCGCCGGCGGTGATCATCGGGACACCCGCCGCGAGCACCAGCATGGCCATCATGTTGCGGGCACTGCGTTGCCGGGCCGCCTCGACCTTCGCATCCTCGGTCTCACCCTCGTACCCGTGGTTCCAGGACCGGTTGTCGTCGGTGCCGTCGCGGTTGCGTTCGGCGTTGGCCTCATTGTGCTTGAGGTCGTAGGTGACCACGTCGCGCAGCGTGAAACCGTCGTGGGCGGTGACGAAGTTGATCGAGCTGGACGCCGGGCGTCCCGCGTGATCGAAGGTGTCCGACGAGCCCGACAGCCGTGTCGCCAGCTCCTGGACGCCGTGGGTGGCGCCCCGCCAGAAGTCGCGGGTGTAGCCACGGAAGTGATCGTTCCATTCCGACCAGCCCTGGCCCCAGCGGCCCACCTGGTAGCCATAGGGCCCCAGGTCCCACGGTTCGGCGATCATCACCTTGTCGGCCAGCAGCTCGTCGCAGGCGATCAGCTGCTTGAACGGATGGTCCTGGTGGACGTGGTGGCGCTCGTCGCGGATGAGCGTGGTGCATAGGTCGAAGCGGAAACCGTCGACGCCCATGTCGGTGGCCCAGTAGCGCAGCGAGTCCAGCACCAGTTGCAGCACTCGCGGGTTCGAGGTGTCGACGGCGTTGCCGCAGCCGGTCACGTCGTAGTCGTTGCGGTTGTCGCTGGTCAGCCGGTAGTAGCCGCCGTGGTCGATGCCGCGGAAGGACAGGGTGGGGCCGTCGTGACCGCCCTCGCCGGTGTGGTTGTAGACGACGTCGAGGATCACCGCGATGCCCGCCTCGTGCAGCTTGCTCACCATGTGCTTGAACTCGGCGACCTGGCCGCCCAGGGTGCCGGCGGTGGCGCTGGTGTAGGGCGCGTGGGGCGCGAAGAAGCCGAGGGTGTTGTAGCCCCAGTAGTTCACCAGGCCGCGTCCGACGATGAACGGTTCGGAGACGAAATGCTGCAGCGGCAGGAACTCGACCGCGTTGATGCCGGTCTCGACCAGATGAGCGATGACGGCGTCGTCGGCGAAACCGGCGTACGTTCCGCGCAACCCCTCGGGAACCTCGGGATGTCGTTGGGTATAGCCCTTCAGATGAGTCTCGTAGATGACCATCTCGTCGAGCGGGAGTGGCTTCGCCAGCGGCGTGGGCGGTGGGGTGTCCGCCACCACCACGCTGAGCGGCACGGCCCCGAACGAGTCCGTGGTGTCACTCTCGAAGTTGGACTCCGTGGTGTGGTCGCTGATCGGGCCGCGGTAGTCCACATAGCCCGTGATCGCCCGGGCGTACGGGTCGAGCAGCAGCTTCGCCGGGTTGAACCGGCGTCCGTCCTCGGGGTTCCATTCGCCGTGCACCCGGTAGCCGTAGCGCTGTCCGTCACCGACACCGGGCACGAACACGCTCCAGATGCCCTCGTCGGGGTTAAGCGTGAGGTCGACGTTGGTCTGCTGCTGGTCGGCCTCGATCAGCGTCAGCTCGACCCGCTCGGCGCGCGGCGCCCAGAGTGCGAACTCCGTGCCGCCGTCGCGCGGATGTGCGCCGAGGGGAACGGTGGTGGCCGGTGCGCTGGGCACGGGCTCGGACATAGGCTGCCTTCGGATCGGGTATGTAACTGATGCGCCGGACGCGGGCGGGCGAAAGCACACCGAGCGCGGAGTATCGGCTCATATAGTGCCGCAAGTAGCTGACGACGCAAGTATCGACCGGCCGGAGTGGGCGAGGCGGAGGTGGAGATGACCGAGCGGATCTATCTCGACCACGCTGCCGGTGCCCCGCTGCAGCCGTCGGCCCGCGCCGCGATGGAGGCGGTCTGGGAGCTTCCCGGCAACCCGTCCTCGTTGCATTCCGCGGGACGCCGGGCGCGCCGGCTGTTGGAGGAGAGCCGGGAGTCGCTGGCGGAGTGCCTGGGCTGCCGGCCCGTCGAGGTGGTGCTCACCTCGGGCGGGACCGAGGCCAACAATCTGGTGCTGCTCGGGGCCGCCGGCGCGCGGGCCGAACGACCGCGACTGACGATCGGCGGGGGAGAGCACCCCTCGGTGGCCGGTGTGGTGGAGCGGCTGCCCGAACGGGTGGACGTGCTGCCGCTGGACGCCGATGGGCTGTTGACCGAGGGGTTCGAGTCGTCGATCGGGCCGGAAACCGCGCTGGTGTCGACCATGCTGGTGAACAACGAGACCGGGGTCGTGCAATCCCTGGACGCAGTAAATGCGCGGGCCCGTGAGGTCGGCTCCTGGGTGCACACCGATGCCGTGCAGGCGTTCGGTCATCTGCCGCTGGATTTCGCGGCACTCGGCGTGGACGCCATGACGGTGACCGCCCACAAGCTGGGCGGCCCGGTTGGCATCGGAGCGCTGGTGATCCGGCGTGAGGTGAGCCTGATGGCGCCTGGCTTCGGCGGCGGGCAGGAGCGGCAAGTCCGCTCGGGTACCGCAATGACGGCCTTGGCTACGGGTTTCGCTGAGGCTGCCCGCTGTGCGGTAGCCGATTTGAAGGCCGAGGCGGCGCGCCTTGGCGGACTGCGGGAGTCGCTGGTCCGCGGCATTGTGGCCAGCGTCGACGACGTCCGGGTCAATGGGGTCGCGCCGGTCAGCCCCGCCATTCTGAACGTCACGTTCGCCGGCTGCCGCGCCGACGACCTACTGCTCATGCTGGACGCCGCGGGCATCGACTGCTCAACGGGTTCGGCGTGCACCGCCGGGGTCCACCAACCCAGCGAGGTGCTGCTCGCCATGGGCCGGACGGCCGACGAGGCGTCCGCGTCGCTGCGGTTTTCACTGGGCCGCGCCACCGATGCCGCCGCGATCGAGAGGGTGCTCATGGTGCTGCCGGACGCCGTAGCGCGGGCGCGGACGGCATTCGGATAGCGCGGCGATGCGATTGCGGCGTTCATATTGTGATCTGATCGTTATCGGCCCTGCGATGGGCCTGCATGCATGCCGCCAGAGCCGCTGGGGCGACGATGGCTAGCAACGACCGCCGGATTTCCCGAAGTCCCGGGTGCAGACGATCAGTTCGGCGGGCAGCGTCTGCACATACTCGCGTCCGCCGCTGCGGTACTCCACGGTGACGCCGGTGCGCACCCAGCGGCCCTCCTGGACGACCTTGATGCCCAGCAGGAGCTCGTAGCCCTGCCCGTTCGGGTCCGTGTCCAGACTCTCGCCTGGCTTAACCCGTGCCTTTGGCAACCCACGCGACCTCGGTGGGAATCCTGGCAACAGCTGGATGGTCGCGTAGCGCCGGGGCGGTTGCACAAGTTCATAGCCGACCAGTTCGAGGCCGGGATCGCCACCCTCGAAACGAACATCGATCACCTGAACGGGCCCAGACACGACGTCCAAGGTCTCGAACCCGTCGGTGAACACGGCTCCGACGCTCTGCTGCGTCTCCCAGCCGTGGTCCGAAGGGGTCGCGAGTGCACCTCCCTGCGGGATCTGCTGCGAGCACCCGGCGACCAGGGTGGCCACGATGGCGACCGTTGCCGCCCGCGTCGGACGACCTATTCGCACAACACTTCCTTCTTCATCGAAGCGTATGCAGCCTTGCTGTCGGCGCCACGGAGCATGCCCGTCGTCGGAACCGCAGACCTAGGACCCTCGTCCGCTCACGCCACGGTAGCTCCGTACGAACGACCGACAGCTCAGGTTTGTAGACTGCTCCGGTGCGTGTTCTGGCAGCCATGTCCGGCGGCGTCGACTCAGCGGTTGCGGCGGCGCGAATGGTCGACGCCGGGCACGACGTCACCGGCGTCCATCTCGCCCTGTCGAAGAACCCGCAGACCTACCGGTCGGGTGCGCGCGGCTGCTGCTCGCTGGAGGACTCCCACGACGCCCGCCGGGCGGCCGATGTGCTGGGCATCCCCTTCTACGTGTGGGATTTCTCCGACCGCTTCGCCGCCGACGTGGTGGACGACTTTGTGGCCGAGTACGCGGCGGGTCGGACCCCCAACCCGTGCCTGCGCTGCAACGAGAAGATCAAATTCGCCGCCGTCCTGGAGCGCGGCATCGCGCTCGGTTTCGACGCCATCGCCACCGGTCACTACGCGGTGCTGCGTGAGGCGGACGGCCGCACCCAGCTGTGGCGCTCCGCGGAAGCCGCTAAGGACCAGAGCTACGTGCTCGGTGTGCTCGACCAGCGTCAGTTGAACCGCTGCCTGTTCCCACTCGGCCACGACACCGCCAAGGCCGACGTCCGGGCCGAGGCGTCCGCGCGCGGGTTGTACCTGGCCAAGAAGCCGGATAGCCACGACATCTGTTTCATTCCCTCTGGTGACACCGCGGGCTTCCTGAATCGGCACCTCGGTTCGACCGCGGGCGACTTCGTCGATCTCGAGGGCGAGGTGGTGGGCGCTCACGCCGGCAGCCACCAGTTCACCGTCGGGCAGCGTCGCGGGCTGCGCCTAGGCGTTCCGGCGACGGACGGACGCCCCCGCTACGTGCTCGGCATCGAGCCGGCCGGCAATCGGGTGGTGGTCGGTCCACACGAGGCCCTGGCCGTCAGCGTGATCGACGGCATCCGGCCCAGCTGGGCCGAGCAGCCGGTCTACGGCCCGTGGCGCGGACTGGTGCAGGTCCGGGCCCACGGCGAACCGCTGCCCGCCACCATTGATGGCCGCCCGGACGGCATCACGGTCGCCCTGGATGCCGCGGCGCACGGTATCGCGCCTGGCCAGGCTGTGGTCTGCTACGACGGCGACCGGGTGGTGGGCTCCGCCACCATCGCCTCGACCGGGCGCTGACGATGGTCGGTTTCACCGGTGTCGGGTCGCTACCCGGCACGGACTATCCCGCCGCCGTCAGGCTGGTGATGGACGTCCTGGGCGCCGACGGCGGCATCCCGCACCTGCCCGAGCTGCCGGCTCGTGGGCCCTGGGCGTCCCTGATCGGACGCGGCACCGCGACGTTGACCGAGCTGCCGGCCGAGCTAGTAGCGGGGGAGTGGCGGCTGAGCGACCACCCCGGCATCGACCAGCGGCGTGCTCAGGCCACCCTTCGTGACGATCTGGACCGGTTCGAGGAGGACGCCCACGACTACGCCGGCACGGTCAAACTGCAGGTGGTGGGTCCGTGGACGTTGGCGTCCTCGCTGTTCCTGCCGCTGGGGGGACGGGTGCTCGGCGACCGCGCCGCCCGGAGCGACCTGGCGCAGTCGCTGGCCGACGGGGTCGCCGACCTGGTGGCTCAGCTGCTGCGGCGGCTGCCGTCCGCGGCGGTGGTACTGCAGGTCGACGAGCCGTCGCTGCCCGCCGTGCTGTCGGGTGGGGTGCCGACCGAGGGCGGCTACTTCCGGCACCGGGCCGTCCACCCGCCGGAGGTCGCCGAGGCCCTCCGGCCGCTCGCTGAGGTTGCGGCATCCGGGGTGTTGCATTGTTGTGCGCCGGGTCTGCCGATCGACCTGGTCGGCGCCGCCGGCTTCGCCGCGGCGTCCGTTGATCAGGATCTGATCACCGATATCGACGCCGTCGCGCAGGCCGCGGACGGCGGATTGCAGCTGTATTTGGGCTGCCTTCCGACGTCCGGCCCGGTGCGCGACTGGCGTCCGGATGACCTCGTCCGACGGGTGTTGCGGCTGTTGCAGCCGCTCGAACTGGGTCCGGTACTGGCCGACCGGCTGGTGCTGACGCCGGCATGTGGCCTCGCAGGAGTCACGCCGCGACGGGCCTCGAGCGCGCTGGCTGCCCTGCGGAGGGTGTCCGGCCTGGTGGATGAGGCCCTGCGTCAGTAGTCCGCGGGGCATCCGTGGTCGTGCGCCGTACAGTCGAAGGTGGCGATGTCGAGATTGCTCGCCAATAGTGGGAAAGCGCGCGGATTTCGGTTTACAACACGAGATCGGCGAGGTTTCCCACCATCGGACAGCGATGTCGAGATCCGCACCCAGTCGCAGCCGTGGACGAGGCCTGGAGGCCGAACCGTCGGGAGCCGGCACTCAGTTGGGGTTGGACGGCGGCCGCCGCACGGTGACGTCGCCTGTGGCGTCCGCGCCGTTCCCCCGCGGGAAGAGCGAGTCGACGTCCACGGTGCCGTGCAGATGCGCGGTGAATACCGCGTCACCGACGCCCTCGGCGACGTAGCTGAACCGAAGGTCGCGAACCTCATCGGGTTCGAGCACGTTGTTGGGCTCGGACGTCGTGTCCTGCAGGAAGAAGGCGAACAACTCATCGTGCGTTGAGCCGGGCTCGACGGGGGGCGTGTCCCGGTCGCCGGTCAGCCGGTACGTGATGACCAGCCCGGGCTCGGCTTTGATGGTCGCGACGTCTGCGTCGCTGGAGAACAGGTGCAGCGTCCAGCTGGTCAAGCGCACCGCGCCGTTGGTGACGCGCACCGAGAACGTCCCCTCGTCGCCGGGCACCAGGTTGCCGGTGACCCGGTTCAGTCTGATCTGTACGGAGTCGAGGTAGTCGCGGGTCAGTTGGGGAAGGTCGATCAGACGCAGTGACCCGGGTGGCAGCGGCGGCAGGGGATCGGCGGTGCGTTCATCGATTGAGGTGGACATGGTGGGCTCCTTGGGTGGTGGATGGTTCCTCCCCGATCGGGGAAGTCGGTGGGGTTGAGCGGATGGCGCCGCGTTGGCCGGCGCCGACGGCGGGGCTGCTCGGGGTCGCGGGAGCACCCAGGTAGCGGCTGCAGCGGTTGCGCACCTCGGGGTCGGCGAAGACCTCGGCCGCGTCCGCCAGCATGCCGCCGACCAGGGTGGAGCCCCGGGCCAACACCGGATCCTGCAGAGCTCCGACGCGCAGGGCGACGGTCATGGCCCAGCGGGGGTCGTCGGTCTGGTAGGGCTCACCGGCGGCGAGCGCCCGCAGCTCGGCGGCGCGGTGCCGGGTCAGCCAGACCGACGAGTCGACCCAGCCCGCGACCCGCTCGGCGTAGCCGGTCTGGTAGCGGGCGAGGGCCTCAGGCACGTCGTCGGCAGCACGGATGCTCTCGCGCAGCGTGACGGCACTCAGCGCTCCGATGGTGACACCGCGTCCGAGCACGGGATTGGTCACCGCGTGGGCGTCGCCCAGCGCGACGAGCCGACCGACGGCGGCTGGCCCGGCCTCTGCAGCAACCGCGTCCGTGGCGGAGTGCACCAGCACGCCGGTGACCGGCCGGCCGTGCTCGGCCCAGGCCCGCCCGATAGCGGTGGATTCGACGGCGGCGTGCCAGGCGTCCGGGTCGCGCAGCGCACGCAGCGCCCTGTCGTCGGCCGTGGCGGCCAGCACGATGGCGAACCGCCGGCGTCCGGTCGGCAGGGTCAGCAGCGACCACGACGGGTGGTGGGTCAGGATGGGGCCGGCCTGCGGCGGGGGTCCGCTCGGAGCCTCGAAGTGGCGGCAGAAGAACGTCAGCCGAGGACCGTGGCGGCGCTGCACGGACGGGATGCCGTACGTGTCGTGCAGCCAGCCGGGAACCGGTGAGTGCGCTCCGGCTGCGTCGATCACCAGGTCCGCCGGCACGTCATCGTCCTCGGTGCGCAGCCCGCCCGAGGAATGTTCCCCGCGCGGGCCGGGCAGCACCCCGGTGGCTCGGGTTGCGAAGCGCGACCGTACGTTCGGCTCCCCGTCCGCGAGGTTCCCGAGCACCTGCTCCAGCGCCGCCCGGCCGACTGCCACGGTGCTGAAGCGGTCGTCCCCGGAGCGAGCGGCACCGGTCGTAGTGGGGTCTTGCAGGTGCAGCAGGTTGATGGGCCTGGCACCGGCCGTCAGCAGGGCCGGCACCAGGTCGGGCAGGGCAGCATCCATCTCGTGGCGCCAGCGCGGCAGCAGCACGTGCGGCAGCCCGAACTGGCTCACGCCAGGCCGGCTAGCACCAGCCGACTCGTTGAGGCACTGTCGCCCGTCGGCCTCGCAGACCGTGACGCGGTGGCCGTCACGGGCCAGCAGCAACGCGGTGGTCAGGCCGGTTGGGCCAGCGCCGAGAACGGCGATGTCGAGTGATCGGTGAGTCATCGGAAGGCTCCTTCGGTCAGCCCCACGATGCGTCCGAGGGACGCTCACCCGCCAGGCCGGTCCGTGCTCACTTTCTGCTCAGTCCTGGCGCGCTGACGGCGCCGATCTCGACCGCCCACAGCACCTCGCACAGCCGTTGGACCGCCTGGCCGAGGTGTCGCCGGTAGGTGCTGAACGGCAGATCGAGCAGCTCGGCCGCCGCCTCCTGGGACGGCGCGCCGCGCAGGTAGGTGCGTTCCAGCACGCGGCGATGCTCCGCCCCGCGCGGCTCGCTCGACAGCCCGGCGATCGCGGCGACAAGCACATCGGCCAGGTCGCCAGGTTTGCCGGGGCCGGCCAATGCGGTTCCGAGCAGCGGCGAGCCCGCCAGCACGTCGGGACGCCGAAGCGCGGTCAACGCGGCCCGCACGGCCAGGTCGAAGTCGGCACGGCTGAGCGGGGCGGGTTTGAGCAGTTCGGCAGGCGGGGGCCCGCTCTCACCGCTCAGCTCGCGCTGCGCCATCATCTCGAACATGCCATCGACGTCGAGGCGCCGGCGGTCCCACCCCCAGCCGCCGACCGGGCCGTCGCCCAGGTCGAGGCTCAGCATGTGGCGCATGCCCAGGTACTCGAAGAACGGCCCGTAGTGCTCGGGGGCCGGCGCCACCAGGAACGTCCACGCGGCGGTGTGCCGGCGCCACTCGAACGCGTTCGAGGTGCCACTGACCAGCAGCATCAGTGGATCGGTCAAATGCCCCTCGACGCCGCCGAACCGGTTGACGTGAATACGTTCGCCGGGGCGCAGCGCGCCGTGAGCGTGAACCAGCTTCCAGATCGTGGTGGCGACCGGGTCGTCGAGGTGGTCCGGCGCCGCGTCGAGGTAGCCGTGGTAGGCGAAGGCGCGCGGGCCACCCGGAACGACGATGCGGTAGCCACTGCCCGTGACGTCGGCGAACCATCGCGCGGCCAGCCGAGCGGTCCGTTCGCCCTGGGTTCGTTCCACGAGGTCCAACATCCAGCCGTGATCGGCCGCGGTGGCCCGCTCGACCGGCGGCACCGTTGCGGACGGCAGGTCGGCGACGTCGCGGCCGAGCGGACTGCGCCGGTGCAACAACAGGATCTCAGTGGCCGCCCGCAGCGCGTGCGGCTCACCCGGGTCGTCCACGCGCTGCGCGAAGTACTCCCGAACCGTGCGGTGCAGCCCGAGGTACGCCTCGGGCGAGCGATGCCGGAACTCGGCCTCGAAGAGTCCCCGGACCACGTCGTGCAGGTACAGACCGAACGGACCCTGACGCACATAGGGGCGCTCCGCGAGCCAGGCCCAGACCGGCTCGGCATCGTCGCCCACGGTGCGTCGCAGCAAGTCCTGGGTCGCCTGTGCCGCATGCGCGCAAGTGGCCAGGCCGAGGCGGTGCGCCGGGGTGGGTACATCGTCCATGATCCGGGCGCAGAGCCGGCTCACCACGTCGGGGGCGTCGGCGAAGTCGGCGAGGCCGGGCCGCCGCCGGCTCGCCTCCGCGAGCAGCACGAGCACCAGCGGATGACCCGTGGACAGCCGGATCAGCTCGCTGCGAGCCGCCGGCGGTACCCCCAGCCCGGCGAGCAGGCTGTCGCTCTCGGCCGCATCCAGGGGTTCGAGTTCGTGAGTCACCGCCAGTGCTCGCCAGCCGGCGTCCAGCCACCAGCCGTCGGACGGCGGGGCGCGTCCGGCCAGCACGGTGACCGTCTCGGGCGGCAGCGCGGGCAGGAAGACGGCGCGGAACCAGTCGTCGAGCGGCGAGAGCAGCTCGTACCCGTCGATCAACAGCAACGCCGGAGTCGCTGCTCCGGCCGCTGGCCGGTACCAGCGCATGACCGAGTCGGGCGAACCGACCACGTCGCGCGCATCTAGCCGCAGCACCGTGCGGGTCGCCGCCTGACCCACCCGTTGTGCGGCGTCGAGCAGCGTCGTCTTCCCGATGCCGCCGGGGCCGTGCACGAGGTGCACCCGGTGCGGCTGGAGGCCGTGGACCGAACTCTCGATCGCCGCCAGCGGAGCGCCGCGGCCGACGAATCCGGCGGCGCGAAGCCGCTCCAGACGCTCGCCCCGCGCTGCCTCAGACACGGACGGCGTCCGGCGGGTGCCGCGCGATCCCACCGCCGAGTCGGACGTCGGCGTGCCCATCACGCCACACTATTCGCGGCCCGCCCGGGTGTCGATGGGTGAGGACCGGTCACGCCGCGGGACGCCTGCGCCCGCCGGTCCGTCGTCTGCCTATAGTCCCGGCATGATCATCTGGCGTGGCTGGGGCATTCTGGCGATCCTGATCGGCGGCGCATGCGCAGGGTTGGGCGCCGCGATGGGGGTGGCGAACCCCGCGCTGAGGCCGATCTTCATCGGGCTGATGCTGGTCGCGGGCGGGGTGGGCACCTGGTTCCTCGGCCAGCACCTCAACCAGAAGCGGCCGGTGGCCGAGTTCGACGGCTGGTACGCCCGGCGACGCGAAGAGGTGGCCGCACAAGTGCGGGGCGGGGCCTACAACAACGTGCAGGACCCGCAGCGTCCGGGCCAGCTGGCCGACCCCTGGGCGGTCGGCGAATACGTGCTCAACCAGGAGAGCGCAAAGGTGCGGGCCGCGCTGACCAATCGGCACTCGCTGTTCTTCGTGCCGCTGCAGTACCTGGGCTTCGTCATGGGCGGCATCGGCATCGTGGTGATGATCGCAGGTGCTTTCAGGGGCTGAATCATCCGGCCGTACCGCGGCCGGGCCACCGGGCTTGGGCGCGCCGGCCGGGCTCTGGCCGCAGTCAGAGTTTCACGGCGGCAGATAGCTGAAGGACTCGATGGTCACCCGGTGCGGTCGCCCGGCACCCGCTCCACGGAAGAGCCAGCAGTTGATCCGTGGGGCCACCCCGGCGGCCGGCACGGGTACGTCGCGACCGTTGTGTTCCCAGCCCTGAACCCGGGCGCCGAAGCGGCTTCGGAACGCCACCCGGCCCGGCGTCCACTCCACACTGTGTCGCCCGGCACCCGCGGCAATCGGAAACCGCTTGGTCAGTGCTGCCCGCTGCACCGTGAACGACCCACCGACCGGTGCGGCTTCACCCCATCGGGAGAACTCGATGTCGAGTTCCTGATGCGCGCCGGCGGCATCGTCCGACCAGGTGAACAACCCGAGCACAACCGCAGGATCGAAGTCCGCGACGCCCGAGGAGACCGTCCAGTCGTAGACCCCGTAACCGAAACCGCCCTGGGCGACCACCTCGGCACAGGTCCATCCCAACGCGTCAGGGCTGATCGCCAGGACGAGGCGGCCGCGGACGTCCACGGTGACGTTGGCTGCGGCGAACCGGTTGGGGCCAGGCCCCACAGGTTCCATTGAGGTCTTGACCGACCACAGATGCCCGCTGAAGCGCACCGGCGACGCACTCATTGAGCGAGCCGTCTGATCATCCCGTGACAGTACCGGCCGGGTCGCGGGCGCGTCAGTGCCGCCCGGTAGATTTCGCGTCGTGATCGCAGACGATATCCGCGCCCGGCACGCCGAGTTGGCTCAAGAGATCGAGGAGCACCGGTTCCGGTACTACATCACCGATGCCCCGACGATCAGCGACGGCGACTTCGACGTCCTGATGCGCGAGTTGGAGGCGATCGAGGATGCCCACCCCGAACTGCGGACGCCGGACTCGCCGACCCAGAAGGTCGGCGGGGCGCCGTCGGCCACCTTCACCCCGGTGACCCACCTCCGGCCGCTGATGAGCCTCGACAACGTGTTCTCCGAGGAGGACTTCCGGCGCTGGGCCGACCGGGTCACTAAGGACGTGCCGGTCACCGGCTGGCTGTGTGAGCTGAAGATCGACGGCCTGGCCCTCGACCTGGTGTACCGCCGCGGACGGCTGGTCACGGCCGCCACCCGGGGTGACGGACGGGTCGGCGAGGACGTCACCGCCAACGTGCGTACCATCGCGTCCATCCCGGCCCGGTTGACCGGCGACGTGCCCGAGGTCGTCGAGGTGCGCGGTGAGGTGTTCATGCGTCCCGAGGACTTCGCAACGCTCAACGAAGGGCTGGTGGCAGCCGGCAAGGCGCCGTTCGCGAACCCGCGCAACTCGTCCGCCGGTTCGTTGCGGCAGAAGGATCCGCGGGTGACGGCGTCCCGCAACCTGCGCTTCCTGTGCCACGGGCTCGGTGAGGTCTCCGGGGTGACCATAGACAGCCAGTCGCACGGCTACGAACTGCTGAAGGCCTGGGGGCTGCCGACCTCCGACCACTACCGGGTGGTGCCGGGGATCGACGAGGCCTGGGCCTACATCGCCCGCTTCGGCGAGAACCGGCACGGCGTCGAGCACGAGATCGACGGCGTGGTGATCAAGCTGGACGATCGCGAGCGGCAGGATCAGCTCGGCTACACCTCGCGCGCGCCGCGCTGGGCGATCGCCTACAAGTACCCGCCAGAAGAGGTGACGACGAAGCTGCTCGAGATCCGGGTGAACACCGGACGCACCGGCCGGGTCACTCCGTACGCGGTGATGGAACCGGTGTTCGTCGCCGGCTCGACGGTCGAGCAGGCAACCTTGCACAACGCGTCCGAGGTGAAGCGCAAGGGCGTGCTGGTCGGCGACAGTGTGGTGCTGCGCAAGGCCGGTGACGTGATTCCCGAGGTGGTCGGCCCGGTGGTGGCGCTGCGCGACGGCACCGAGACCGAATGGGTGATGCCCACGCACTGCCCCTCTTGTAGCAGCGAACTGGGTCCCGAGAAGGAGGGGGACGCCGACCTGCGGTGTCCGAACACGCGCTCCTGTCCGGCTCAGTTGCGCGAGCGCTTGTTCCACCTGGCGACGCGGCAGGCGCTGGACATCGAGGTGCTGGGCTGGCAGGCGGCCGATGCGTTGTTGTCCGCCGGACTGCTGACCGACGAGGGCGACCTCTTCGCACTCGACGCCGAACAGTTGAAGCAGATCCCGATGTTCACCCGCGGACCTCGCAAGGGCGAGGATCCGCAGGGCCGCTACCTGTCGGCGAACGGCGAGAAGCTGCTGGCCAACCTGGCGGACGCCAAGCACCGTCCATTCGCCCGATTCCTGGTCGCGCTGTCGATCCGGCATATCGGCAAGGGGGTGGCGCCCGATGTCGCGGCCGCCTTTCCCAGCATTGAGGCGCTGCGGGCGACGTCCGACGAGGAGTTGGCGGCGGTCGAGGGGATCGGACCGACGCTGGTGGCGGCGATCCGGGACTGGTTCACGGTCGAGTGGCACACCGAGATCGTCCGCAAATGGCAGGAGGCGGGCTGCGAGTTGTTCGATGAGCAGGCGGCAGCCGCTGAGGGGCTGCCGCAGAGCCTGGCCGGTCTCTCGATCGTCGTCACCGGCTCGCTGCCCGGCTACACCCGCGACAGCGCCGCCGAGGCGATCACCTCACGCGGCGGACGTTCCGCGGCCTCTGTGTCGGCCAAGACCGATTTCGTGGTGGTCGGCGAGAACGCCGGAAGCAAGTACGACAAGGCGGTCGCGTTGAAGCGTCCGATCCTGGACGCCGAGGGCTTCGCCACGCTGCTCAACGATGGTCCGGACGCCGCCCGTGCCGTCGCCAAAGAATCCTGAGATCCGCGTCACCGAGTTGTCGATTCGGCGGCCGCCCGGACGACACCATGATGACGGACCACTCCGTCACGATGAAAGGAGCACATTGTGAAGTATCTGGTCTTGTTGATCGGTGACGGCGAACTGCCCCCGTGGGATTCGCTCACCGAAGAGGAGCAGATGGCGGGCATGCAGAAGTTCGAGGCGTTCGACGCCGCCTGCGAGGCGCATGAGGGCGTCAGCATCGTGTCGGCGGCTGCCCTGGGCGGGCCGTCCACCGCGACGACCTTGCGCACCCGCCGCGGCAAGCTGGCCATCACCGAAGGCCCGTACGCCGAGGTGATCGAAGGCCTCGGCGGCTTCTATCTGATCGAGGCTCCCGACCTCGACACGGTCATCGACCTGCTCGGCGTGCTGCCTGCCTACGACATGCAGATTCAACCGGTGATCAACCCGTACGAATGAACGCCGCAGGCGTCCTCGCCCAGGTCCACGCCGACGCGTGGGGTCGGCTGCTGGGTGGGCTGATCCGCTCCAGCGGACGGCCCGACCTGGCCGAGGACGCCCTCGCTGAGGCGTTCGCGCAGGCGTCCGAACAATGGGTGCTGGACGGCGTTCCGCACAATCCGGCAGGCTGGTTGACCACTGTCGCCCGGAGACGGCTGCTCGATGCCCAGCGCCGCGAAGGACGACACGCCGCACCGCAGTTTCGGGCCGCGATCGCCCATCAGTCGCCCTCTCGGACGGATCCGGCGCCGGGTGAGCAGAGCGACGAACGGGTGCCGCTGCTGTTCATGGCCACACACCCGGCCCTCGCCGAGGAGGTGCGCCCGGCCCTCGCACTGCGCTTCGTGCTCGGCGTCCCGACCGACATCATCGCGCGGCTCTTCCTGGTGCCCGGCCCAACGATGGCAGCCCGGCTGACCCGGGCCAAGCGTCGACTCGCCCAGACCGGCATCGTGCTGGCAATCCCGGACGTCAGCCGTTGGCCGGAGCGGGTCGACGACGTGGCGCGCGCGATCTATCTGGCCTTCACCGCCGGCTACGCACCCGGCGGCGACGAGGTGCTCCGGGCAGCCGACGCGGGGGACGCCGTCCGGCTCGCCGTGCTGGCGGCCACCCTGCTACCGCACCAGCCGGCACTTGAGGCCCTCGCCGCGCTGGTCATCCTGCAGCACGCGCGCCGCGACGCCCGGATCACGGGGGACGGAGCGCCGGTGCTGCTCGCCGACCAGGACCGGGCGCAGTGGCATCACGATGAAATAGCGGCGGGGGTGCGGCGGTTGACCAGCCTGCCGGTGACTACCGGCTATGCCGAGGAACTGCGGCTGCAGGCGCTCATCGCGGCCTTCCACGCCACAGCGATCACGGCCGCCGCCACCGACTGGACCGCCATCGGCCAGACCTATCGGCGGCTCGAGGCCCTGACCGGATCGCCGATCGTCCGGCTGAACCGTGCAGTGGCGGTGGCCGAAACCGGGGGGCCGACGGCGGGCCTCGCCGTGCTGCAAGGCATCGAGGAACTGCTCCCCGGCCATCACCGGGTCGCTCTGGTCAGGGCCGAGTTGCTGCTCCGCGACGGACGTCTGCACGAGGCCAGCGCCGCCTACCACGAGGCCATCAACCGCGCGCCGGAGGGTGCCGAACGCCGCGATGTCCAGCGGCGCCTGGCCGATCTCGGCTTCGTCAGGTCGGCCGAGGCCGGGATCTCCGCGCCCATCGATGGTGCGGATCCTGGCGGGAGTGCGGACTCGCCGGGTTGAGGCGATGGCCGGCAGTAGCCGCCTCGAAAAGGACGGCTGAAAGGCTCGACGCCCGGCTAGACTCCACGCCGTGGAGGGCCTGAACAGCAACCTGAATCTCAACGCCGGCGCGCCGCCGCGGGTGTGGCCCAAGCTGGGCGAGTGGGGACCGGCCGAGGTGCCGTCCACCCGGCAGAAGAAGCGGCTTCGCTGGTGGATCTCGCTGGGGTTCGTGGGTGCGGCAGCCGTGCTGTTCGCCTACGGCTGGTACATCTTCACTATGATGAGCGGCGTCGGCTGACAACAACGACGGTGGCCGGCGGTTGCATCGACGCCGTTACCTGTCACCGACGCAACCGCCACCTCGGCCCCCATCCTCGGTGGCCGGACGACCTTCGCAGCCATCGGAAGTAGCGCCGCATTGGCGGCGGAGACTCCCTCGCTGACTGCGATCTGCGGCGCATGGCGCCCGCACTATCGCCCGAACCGCTAGCTACTTTAGCAGAGCTAGGTTCAACCCATTGGGTGTCGGCGAACCAGCCTCAGCCGGTCAGCGCCGCCAAATGCCGTAGCCGGGCCAGTTCTGACTTGATGAACGCCGGCCCGCCGGTACGGGCGAGTACCAGCGCCGACCGGTTCTTCAGGGGCGCGGCGGCCAGCAACATCTCAGGCCACCCGGGCAGCCAGCCCTCGTCCACTTCGACATAGCCGGAGTCATCGAGACCTGCGAGTGGGTCCAGCGGTAGCCGATCGACCTTCGGGGCCATCGACGTGCGGGTGATCACGGTGCCGTCGCCACGGTCTATCTGGGCGGCCCAGTTCACCCGGAACACGGTGGGAGCGGCCTGGGTGAGGATCGACGCCGCCTCAGTGGGATTCTCGGTCATCTCGTCGAGCACCGCGACGTCGGCCTGCAGGCCCCAGCCTTCCGGGTAGTGCGAGAACCACAGCACCGACACGTCGGCGATCGTCGTGCAGGCCGTGATCAGCGCATCGGGCAGGGTGCCCAACGGCACCTCGACCATGAAGTCGTCCACCGCGAAACCGGCATGTTTCTCGACGATCTCGACGGCCTGGATGTCGGCTCCGACGGTGCCCAGCGCCGTCGCGACGGCGCCCAGCGACCCGGGCCGGTCGGGCAATCCCACGCGCAGCAGAAACACCGCATCATTGTCCCGCAATTTTGTTACAAACGGTGGTGTCCCAAGCCCGCGGTTCTGGAACGAGGCGCCGTGTTTCCGCCGGTCAATCGCCGGGCACCACCACCGTTAGGATGGGCGGTCGGACGACAGCGAGGAGCATCCGGTGGCCCTGACCACAGCCGAGGTGGCACGCCTGGCGGCATTGGCCCGAATCGAGTTGTCAGCTGAGGAGTTGGCCCGACTGGCCCCGCAACTGGACGTGATCCTCGACGCGGTCGCGCAGGTCACCGAGGTGGCCGGCGACGACGTCTCGCCGATGTCCCACGCGCTGCCGTTGACCAACGTCTTCCGCCCCGACGAGGTACGACCCTCGCTGCCGGTCGAGCAGGTGCTGGCCGGCGCGCCGTCCGTCGAGGACGAGCGCTTCCGGGTGCCGCGGATCCTGGGGGAGGAGCAGTGAGCGAGTTGCTGCGGGCGGGCGCCGCGTCCCTGGCCGAGCGGATCGCCGCCGGTGAGGTGTCGTCGCGGGAGGTGACCCAGGCGCATCTGAACCGGATCGCCGCCGTCGACGGCGAGGTGCATGCCTTCCTGCATGTCGACAGTGAACGTGCCCTCGCCGCCGCGGACGCGGTGGACGCCCGACGCGCCGCCGGCGAGGAACTGGGCCCGCTGGCCGGCGTCCCGATCGCCGTCAAGGACATCTTCTGCATGACCGGCGCCCCCACCACGGCCGGCTCACGCATCCTCGAGGGCTGGCGCCCGCCCTACAACGCCACCGTCACCCAGCGCGTCCTGGACGCCGGGCTGGTGGTGCTCGGCAAGACCAACCTGGACGAGTTCGCGATGGGCTCCTCGACCGAGAACTCGGGCTACGGACCGACCCGCAACCCGTGGGACCGCGACCGCATTCCGGGCGGCTCCGGCGGCGGTTCCTCGGCGGCGTTGGCAGCGTTCGAGGCGCCGTTGGCGCTCGGTACCGACACCGGCGGCTCGATCCGGCAGCCGGCGTCGGTCACGGGCACGGTCGGGGTGAAGCCGACCTACGGCGGCACCTCCCGCTACGGGGTGATCGCGATGGCGTCCAGCCTCGACCAGCCCGGCCCATGCGGGCGCACGGTGCTCGATACCGCGCTGCTGCACCAGGTGATCGCCGGCTGGGATCCGATGGACTCCACCTCGGTCAACGCGCCGGTGCCGGATGTGGTCACCGCCGCCCGGCGGGCCGACGTGGCCGGCATGCGGATCGGCGTGGTCAAGGAACTCGGCGGCGAAGGCTACGCGCCCGGCGTCGAACTGCGCTTCCGCGAGGCACTGGACGCCCTGGCCGGCCTGGGCGCCGAGATCGTCGAGGCGTCCTGCCCGAACTTCCGCTACGCCCTGGGCGCCTACTACCTGATCATGCCCAGCGAGGTGTCCTCGAACCTGGCCCGTTTCGACGCCATGCGCTACGGCTTCCGGGTCGGCGACGACGGCACGGCCGGGGCCGAGGAGGTGATGGCCCGCACCCGCGGCGCCGGCTTCGGCGACGAGGTGAAGCGGCGGATCATCATCGGCACCTATGCGCTGAGTTCCGGCTACTACGACGCCTACTACGGCTCGGCGCAGAAGGCCCGCACGCTGATCGCCCGCGACTTCGAGACGGCCTTCGAATCGGTCGACGTGCTGGTGTCGCCGTCCACGCCGACCACGGCCTTCCGGATCGGTGAGCGCACCGACGACCCGCTGGCCATGTACGCCGCCGACCTGTGCACCATTCCGTCCAATATGGCGGGCAACGCGGCGGGTTCGTTCCCGTGCGGGCTGGCCGAAGAGGACGGCCTGCCGGTCGGGTTCCAGGTGATGGCCCCGGTGCTCGCCGACGATCGCGTCTACCGGGTCGGTGCCGCGCTCGAGGGTGCGCTGCAGTCGCGCTGGGGTGGCCTGCTGACCGACCAACTGTGGTCCCGGGAGAACGGGGGAGCGCTGTGACTCTGATGCCCTATGAAGACGTCCTCGCCGCCTACGACCCCGCGCTGGGTCTGGAGGTGCATGTCGAGCTGAATACGGCGTCCAAAATGTTCTGCGGCTGCTCGACCGTGTTCGGCGCCGCGCCGAACACCCAGACCTGCCCGGTCTGCCTCGGCCTGCCCGGCGCGCTGCCGGTGGTGAACGCCAAGGCGGTCGAATCGGTGATCCGGATCGGTCTGGCGCTGAACTGCTCGATCTCGAAATGGTGCCGGTTCGCCCGGAAGAACTACTTCTACCCCGACATGCCGAAGAACTTCCAGACCTCGCAGTACGACGAGCCGATCTGCTCCGACGGCTGGACCGAGGTCGAGGTCGACGGGGTGACCTACCGAATCGAGATCGAGCGCGTTCACATGGAGGAGGACGCCGGCAAGCTCACCCACGTGGGCGGCTCGACAGGCCGCATCCAGGGCGCCGAGTACTCGCTGCTCGACTACAACCGGGCCGGCGTGCCGCTGATGGAGATCGTCACAAAGCCGGTGCTGGGCACCGGCGCGGCCGCGCCGAAGGTGGCCCGCGCGTACATGACGCAGCTGCGCGAGCTGCTGCGCGCACTCGGCGTCTCAGACGTCCGAATGGAGCAGGGGTCGCTGCGCTGCGACGCCAACGTGTCGCTCGCGCCGTCCGGTTCGGACGTGCTGGGCACCCGCACCGAGACGAAAAACGTGAACTCGCTGCGGTCGGTGGAACGCGCTCTCACCTACGAGATCCAGCGGCAGGGCGAGGTGCTGGCCTCGGGTGGACGCGTCCATCAAGAGACCCGGCACTGGCACGAGGACGACGGCTCGACCTCGCCCGGACGCTCCAAGGAACGGGCCGAGGACTACCGCTACTTCCCCGAACCCGACCTGGTGCCGGTGGCGCCGGCGCCGGAATGGGTGGAGGAACTCCGGCTCACGCTGCCCGAGCCGCCCGCGCAACGCCGCCGCCGGCTGGTTGCCGAGTGGGGCTTCACCGAACTGGAGATGCGGGACGTGCTGGGCACCGGCTCGCTCGACCTGATCGCCGAAACGGTGGACGCCGGCGCGACGCCCGGCGCGGCCCGCAAGTGGTGGTCGGGCGAGCTGGCCCGCCGCGCCAACGCCGCCGGCGTCGAGCTCGAGGACGTCGGCATCACCCCTGCTCAGGTAGCGGAACTGCAGGGACTGATCGGGGCCGGCACGATCAACGACAAGCTGGCCCGACAGGTGATCGACGGCGTGCTGGCCGGGGAGGGATCGCCGTCCGAGGTCGTCGAGGCCCACGGACTGGCCGTGGTGTCGGACGACGGCGCACTCACCGCCGCGGTGGACGCCGCGATCGCAGCGAACCCGGACGTGGCGCAACGGATCCGCGACGGCAAGGTGCAGGCCGCCGGTGCCCTGATCGGTGCGGTGATGAAGGCGATGCGTGGTCAGGCCGACGCGGGCCGCGTCCGGGAACTGATCCTGGAACGGCTCACCGGCTGACCGCACCCTCGAGCACCCAACGCTCGCCTAACCATTTCGGGCTCCCCGCCGAATTCGGCGAGCCCGAAATAATTAGGGAAGCGCGGGAATGGCCGGCGGTCAGGACGCCACCGCGTGCGACTCCGAGGTCAACGGCACTGCCGGGAAGTCCACCGGAACGTCGAGGGCGATGTTGACGTAGTTGGTGAACAGGTTGAGTGCGACCTGGGCGATGGTTTCGACGATCTCACCGTCGCTCCAGCCGTGGTCACGCAGCCGCTGGATGTCGTCGGCGTCGACCGCACCCCGCCGGTCGACCAGGTCGACGGCGAAGGTCAGTAGGGCCCGGACGCGGGGATCGCCGGCGTCCGTGCCTTGCGCGGCACGCAGCTGCTGCTTGCTGAGGCCGGCTTTCAGGCCCAGCGCGGTGTGTGCGGCGAGGCAGTAGCGGCACTTGTTGCGGTCGGCGACCGCGACGGCGATCTGCTCGCTCAACGCAGCTCCGAGCGCGCCGGTGGAGAACGCGCCGAATGCTCCCCACATGGATTGCAGCGCCGCCGGTGAGTTCGCGACGGCGCGGAACATGGCGGGCACGCCGCCGATCCGATCGAGGCTGGCTCGGCGCTGTCCGTCGGTGGTGCTGGGGTCGACGAGAGGTACGCGGGACATGGGGATCTCCTTTTCGTTGGATGCCGCTTCCGGTGCGGCCTGCTCCCACTCTGGCCGGACGAGTTGGACGTTGCAGCACAAATGATCCGTACTAGTTGTCTGATCGTCTAGCGTTCCGTCTATGGCACCCATTGATCGGCTCGATGGTCTGCTGGAGAGGTTCACCGTGCGGGCGCGCCAGTTCCACACCGGTCCGCTCTGCGGCCGGCGCCGGTTCGAGGCGGTCGCGGGGCGTGGGTTTCTGCACATTCTGCGGGCGGGCGAGCTGACCATCTTCGACTGTCCGGACGGCGCACGCCGGCCGGTCACCGAACCGAGCGTGCTGTTCTATCCGCGCAGCCATGACCACGTCTTCCAGACCGAGGGCATCGGCGTCGATCTGGCCTGCGCGACGCTGGAGTTCGACGGCGGCGACGACAATCCACTGGTCAGGGCGCTCCCTGACGTGCTGACTGTGCCGATTGCGGAGGTCTCCGGGTTGGCCGGCTCCCTGGAACTGCTGTTCGACGAGATCGACGACTTCCGATGCGGCCATCGGCATGTGGTCGATCGGCTGTTCGAGATCACCCTGATCAAACTGCTGCGCTGGCTGCTCGATCATTCCAGGGACGCCGGCCTGCCGTCCGGGCTCTTGGAGGGTATGGCGGATCCCCAACTCGCCCGCGCGCTGACCGCCATGCATGCCGATCCTGGCCACTCGTGGACGCTGGCCGAACTCAGCAAGACCGCGCAGATGTCACGCAGTGCGTTCGCGGCGCGGTTCAACGAGCTGGTCGGCACTACGCCCTACGACTACCTGACCAGCTGGCGGATCCTGGTCGGGCAGCAGTTGCTCCGTCGCGGTGATCCGGTCAGCCGGGTCGCTGCCGAGCTGGGTTACACCGGCAGTTCGTTCTCGCGGCTGTTCACCCAACGGGTAGGACACTCGCCCCGAGCCTGGTTGGCGTCCGCAAGAGAGGCACCGAGCAAAGCGACCACCGCTGGTTGAGCTTGTCGAAACCCCTTACCGGCTGGTCAATGCCGCGCGAGATACTCGTCCAGGGCATCGCGCACAACCTCCGACGCGCTCCGTCCCTGCTCCGCCGCAAGCGCATTCAGTCGCCGCCGCGTCGGGTCGGGAATCCTCAGATTGAGCGCGGGTGAGCGTTGCCCGGGTGCCGTTAGTGAGGGTCGGCCTGCGCCGCGCGTCGCCCGCTCGGCCAACTGATCCGCCCGTTGCTCGGTGAGGCGTTCCCCGCTGACCGTGAAATCCTCGGTCTCAAGATCGATGCTCCGAGCGCGGACATCCGCACCGAAGCTCGCCGGGAAACCTTCCGGGGGTGTCGGGTTGTGAGTCATGTTCGCCTCCTCCAATGCGCTGGCATCGCATGCACGACCCCGAAGCCATGACCACGATCGTCGCGGACGACGCCCAACTCAATCGCAAGACCCGATGCGTCTATGCCCACGTAGATCGCCATATCGACCCCATCCATTCGCAGGAAGGTAGCCGTGGCGAGCGCCTGCTGGATGCGCCTGGATGACAGGCGATGCCTGCGGGCTGAACGCGTCACTCGCGCCTCGATCACTTGGCTGTCGCTTCCTCATAATAGTGCAACACACAATGGGTCGACAAGACCCAGATCTGATGCCGGTCCGGGCCGACGGTTTGCCGGCCAAGTTGCGCCTGACCTCAAGCGGACAGCACGCTCACCAGACAGGTTCGGTGCGGCGGCGCCGCTGCCAGGACGAGTAACTGCTGCGTCCCCGGACCCAGTAGCTGGCATGCGCCCAGGCGGAGTCTTCGTCGATCGAGAACGGGGATGAGCGGACGGCGCGTTGGGCGCGCATTCCGATCAGCCGCTCCATCAGGCCGTCGGTTTCCAGCCGGTCGCGGAGTTGGTCGAGCAGCTCGGCTTCCTCGCGACCGCCGGAGGCCAGAAGTGCGTAGGCGAGGGTGATGACCTGGTCGTCGGAGAGGCCGTCCAAACCGGTCTGGATCACCTCTTGATGGATGACCGGCGCCGGAGGTGGGCTGAGCAGCATCTCCGCACGCCAGTCGTAACCGTGGTCGGCCAGTGCGAGGCGCAGCGCGGGAAGCACCTGATCGGGCAGACAGTCCCGCTGCGCCAGCGGCAGCAGGCGTCTCAGCCGGATGGAGACGACGTTGGTTGACCGACCGAGCCGGGTGGCCAGGGCCGGCAGCTGGAGGCCCTGGCGGATGCCCTCGACCAGCGACTCGTAGTCGGACGGCTCCCATGACTTGCCGGAGCGGCGCACAGGCTCGGCTTGGTCGGAGTGGTTGAACAGGGGAGTGACGGACTCCATGGCGCCACCTTTCGGGTCGAGTGGCGCCAGGATGTCCGCCCGGTGTTGTCAGGACTGTCGCCCGAGGCTCCCCGAGTGTTGCCTCGATCTTCAAGCGGGTCGAATGCAGCACACGGAGGGTCGCTGGTCGAGCCCGTCGAGACTCGGTCCCACCGCAGACCAAGGGGGTTCGACAAGCTCAACCAGCGGTGGCTAGCTCCTACAGCGCCCCGCCGGCCGCCTCGGGTGCGGAGGCGTCCTGGCCGGAGTCGCCGACCGCTTCCCGTGCCAGGAACTCCTCCAGGTGGAACCAGTTGTCGCCGGCGCGTTCAGCGACCGCGAGGAGAGTCGACATCGACGAGACCTCCTCGACCTGCTCCTTGAGGAACCACAGCATGAACTGTTCGCCGAGGGCGTCGTCCTCGGCCCTCGCGGCGCGGAACAGGGCCTCGATCTGGTTGGTGACCTCCTTCTCCTGGCGCAACGCCAGCGCGATCGGGGCGGTCACCGAGTCGAAGTCGGTCTGTGGGTCGTCCAGGCCCGCGATGACGGGATGGACGTCGCGGTCGAGCAGGTACTGCACGAGAATCATCGCGTGATTGCGCTCCTCGACCGACTGACGGTAGAAGTGCGCCGCCAGTTGAGGCAGATCCTTGGCGTCGAACCAGACGGCCAACGCGATGTACTGCTGGCTGGCGGAGAACTCGTTGCGAACCTGGGCCTGAAGCAGGCCCATGAAGGTGGAATCGGTCGCATTCATGCGTCCACGCTACGCGCGATACTCCGGTCGGCAAGGCAGGAGAGCCTTGCCTAACGGGGTCTCGATCAATGCGGCTCTCGCCGGCTGAACCCGTCGAAATCCGTTGCCAGAAAGGTCTCGACAAGCGATCCAGGGCTGTTCCGAGGCGTAATCGCGGCCACTGGCTGCGGTGCGCCCGAGTTCATCGATTTGACCATCGGTGACGGACGTCATCTTCGGTAGCTGCTTCGTGTTGTTGCACGAGCCCCACACCACCTGCCGGTCACCACCGACGGTGAGGTCGGCGCCCACTTCCTCAGAGCAGCCGCGCTGAGAGCACCCCGTCGATGCCGCGGATGCGGTCGATCAGCGCCTCGGGAACTGCACCCTCGACGTCAACCAGGGTGTAGGCGAGGTCGCCGCGAGACTTGTTGAGCAGGTCGGAGATGTTCAGCCGGGCGTCGGCCAGCATGGTGGAGATCTGGCCGACCATGTTCGGCACGTTGCTGTTGGCGATGGCCACCCGGCGGGTGCCCTCGCCGCGGGGCAACCGGGCGTCCGGGAGGTTCACCGAGTTCTGGATCGTGCCGTCCTCGAGGTACCAGCGCAGTTCGTCGGCCGCCATCCGCGCGCAGTTCTCCTCGGCCTCGTTTGTCGAAGCGCCCAGGTGGGGCAGGGTCACCACTCGCGGCCGTTTGTTCAGCGTCGGGGTGGGGAAGTCGCAGACATAGCCACGGATCTGGCTGGTTTCGAGGGCGTGCAGCAGGCTGGGCTCGTCCACGATCGGGCCGCGGGCGAAGTTGAGCAGCACGGCTGAGGACTTCATGGCGGTGAACTGCTCGGCACCGATCAGACCCTTGGTGCCGGCCACCAGCGGGACGTGCAGGGTGACGATGTCAGAGCGCCGGAGCAGATCCTCCAGCGAGGTGACGTGCTCGACCTGCGACGACAGCGCCCAGGCGTGCTGCACGGTGATGCCCGGGTCGTAGCCGAGCACGTGCATACCCAGCGAGATCGCCACGTTGGCCACCTCGACGCCGACCGCACCGAGGCCGATGACACCCAGCACCCGGCCGGGCAGTTCGAAGCCGACGTAGTTCTTCTTGCCGGCCTCGACCAGTTTGTCCATGGTGGCGTGATCGCCCTCCAGCCGGTGGGCGAAGGCGGCGGCATCCACGATGTTGCGGGCGGCCAGGAACAACCCCGCCACCACCAGTTCCTTCACCGCGTTGGCGTTGGCGCCCGGGGTGTTGAAGACCGGGATGCCGAGTTTGGAGTACTCCGCCACCGGGATGTTGTTGGTGCCGGCGCCGGCCCGCGCCACCGCGAGCACGGACGGCTCGATCGGCTGGTTGTGCAGGCTGGCGGAGCGCAACAGCAGGGCGTCCGGATGGCTGATGTCGTGGCCGACCAGGTACCGGTCGCCCGGCAGCCGGGACAACCCCGCCTGGCTGATTGCGTTCAGGGTGCGAATGCGAAAGGGCATGGTGATGTGAGCCTCAGCCGTTGCTGCGCTCGAACTCCTTCATGAAGTCGATGAGTGCCAGGACGCCCTCCAGCGGCATGGCGTTGTAGATGCTAGCCCGCATGCCACCGACGCTCCGGTGACCGGCCAGGTTGGTGAGACCGGCCTGCGCCGCCTGAGCGACGAAGGTCTTTTCCAGCTCGGGCTTGGCGACCAGGAACGGCACGTTCATCCACGACCGGCTGCCCTTCTCCACCGGGTTGCTGTAGAAGTCCGAGCTGTCGATGAACCCGTACAGCGCCTCGGCCTTGTCGCGGTTCCGCTCGGCCATTGCCGGCAACCCGCCCTGGGCCCGCACCCATTCGTAAACCAGGCCGAGCAGATACCAGCCGAAGGTCGGCGGGGTGTTCAGCATCGAACCGTTGGCGGCCATCTTGGCGTAGCTCCATACCGACGGGGTGCTGGGCCGGGCCCGCTCCAGGAGGTCGTCCCGGACGATCACCACACACATGCCGGACGGCCCCATGTTCTTCTGGGCACCCGCATAGACCAGGCCGAATTTCGACACGTCGATCGGGCGGGACAGGATCGTCGAACTCAGGTCGGCCACCAGCGGGACGTCGCCGGCGTCCGGGATGTAGCCGAACTCGACGCCGCGGATCGTTTCGTTCGGCGTGTAGTGCAGGTAGGCGGCGTCGGAGCCGGCCTGGAAGGAATCCTCGGCGGGCACCCGGATGTAGTTGTCCGGCTTCTCGTCGGCGATGACCCGGGCGGTGACGTACTTGTTGGCCTCGACGATCGCCTTGGCCGACCAATCGCCGGTGTTCAGGTAGTCGGCGGTGTCGCCGTCGGCCGCGAGGTTCAGCGGGACGGCCGCGAACTGTCCCATCGCGCCGCCCTGCAGGAACAACACCTTGTAGTTGTCCGGAATGCCCATGATCGCGCGCAGCGTGGCTTCGGCATGCTCGGCGCAGGCGATGAACTCCTTGCTGCGGTGCGACACTTCCATCACCGACATGCCGGAGCCGTTCCAGTCCAGAAACTCGTCCTTGGCTTGCTGCAGGACGGGCTCGGGAAGCATGGCGGGGCCGGCGGAGAAGTTGTAGACACGCATGACTCGATTCTTTCAGCGTTGCGCGGTGGGCTCTGCCAGCGAGCCGTTTTCGGTCAGGGGTCGGCAGGCCCACCAAGCGGTTCTCGGACGGCTGGCAGACTTGCCCGGTGCCCCGCGCCAGAGATCACCGCATCACCCCGGTCGCGGTGGCGTCCGAACCGGAGGTGGACCGCGTCGATGGCGGCGTGGGCTGGCCGGGCTGGGTGCCCGTCGTGCTCTGGGTGACGCTCGCGCTGACCCTCGTCGCCCACCTGTACGGCCTGTACAAGCTGGGTGAGCCCGGGGCGTCGGAGTGGTTCCCCAACTCCGACAAGGTGCTGCACTTCCTCGGATTTGCGGCTCCCACTGCGGTGGCGGTGTCGCTGGCCCGACGTTGGTGGCCGGCGGTGCTGTTCGCCGCGCACGCCGTGGTCAGCGAACTCGTCCAAGCATGGCTGCTGCCCGGCCGCGACGGCGACGTCCTCGACGTCCTCGCCGACCTGACCGGCGTGCTGGCCGCCGTCGGCTTCTGCTGGTGGCTTCAGCGGCGCGCCTCGGCGACCGCGGACTCCAACCCGACGTAGCGGACGTCTGCGGCGGACCGGCGTCCGGACGCGTAGAGCAGCAGCTCACTCGGCTCGCCGATGACCGTCACGATCCGGTTACCCTTGCCGACCCGGACGCTCTGCTCCGGGCGTGCCCGCCATTCCAGGATCAGTGGAATCTGGTTGCCGCGCAGGAAGAAGGACGCCGTGCGCGAGAGCTGCGCCCAGGCCCAAGACTGAAACTCCTCATTCCGGGCCGGCTCGGGCAGATCGTTCGGACGCCGGACGTCCATGCCGTGGATCAGGAACTCGGAACCGTTCGCCGCGGCGTCCACGGCCGGGATCGCGAACAGCGAGCGGCGCGAGGGTCCCCGACGGACCTTCTCGACCAGCTCCGCGTAATCACCCGCCTTGAGCTCGGCCATCCGGTCCGCCAGCCGTCCGGCCAGTGCGGGAATCAACGCCCCGAACGAGTTGCCCGGTTCGTTGTCGCGGATGTACAGGTGCGCGGCGAGGTCGGCGGCCGTCCAGCCCTCGCACAGGGTGGGCGCCGCCGGCCCGACGGTCAGCAGGGCATCGCAGGTGTGGGCCCGCTCGGCCCTGGCTCGCTCGTTCACAGCAGGCATCTGCACAGGGTAGTGAGAGGTCCAGACCTATACCAATGCGCGGCGGTGCCAGCGTTCGTGGCGTCATCCGGGGTGACGCTCGCCGCAGCGGCCACGAAGTGACGGCGTAAGGACGGGCGGAGCAGCCCTGCCACAATGTCGGGGTGAGTCTCGACCCTGCCGTCGCCGCACGGCTCAAGCGCAACGCCGACCAGCTGGTGCCCGCCGTCGTCCAGGACGCCACCTCGCGCGAAGTGCTGATGCTGGCCTGGATGGACGACGAGGCGCTGGCCCGCACCCTGGCCACCCGGCGCGGCACCTATTGGTCGCGCAGCCGCGGTGAGTACTGGGTGAAGGGCGAGACCTCCGGCAACACCCAGCACGTCCGGCAGGTGTCGCTGGACTGCGACGGCGACACCCTGCTGGTGCTGGTCGATCAGACCGGTCCGGCCTGCCATACCGGTACGACAAGCTGTTTCACCGACCGCACGCTGCTCGGCAAGACCTCGCAGATGGAGCCGGTCGAGGCTCAGCAGACGGAGACTCCGCAGCCCGAGGAGGGCCGATGACCGACCTGCCCGTCACCCCCGACCTGGACGAGTTCCTGGAACTGGCCGGCGAGCGCCGGGTGATCTCGGTGTACACCCGGCTGCTGGCCGACGACCTGACCGCGGTCGGGCTCTACCACCGGCTGTGCGGCGATCGTGACCACACCTTCCTGCTGGAATCGGCCGACAACGGCATGTGGTCGCGCTGGTCGTTCGTCGGCGTCCATGCGGTGGCCACGCTCACCGAATCCGATGGCGAGGCGCAGTGGACCGGACGCCCGCTGGCCGGGTTGCCGACCGACGGCGACCCGTTGCAGGTGCTCGCGGAAACCCTGCGGATTCTGCACACGCCGGGCGATGACGCGTTGCCGCCGCTGACCTCCGGCATGGTCGGCTATCTGGCCTACGACGTCGTCCGACGGCTCGAGGTGCTGCCGGACGGCAACCCCGACGACCTGCGGCTGCCCGAACTGGTGATGATGATGGTCAGCGACATGGCGATCCTCGACCATCACACCGGCGAGGTGTGGCTGCTGGCCAATGCCTTCAACTTCGACGACTCCGCCGAACGTGCCGACCAGGCCTGGGCGGACGCCCGTGGGCGCGTGCTCGCGATGGCGGCGCAGCTGACCGAACCGTTGACCCCGGCGGTCGCGGTCGTCGATCCGGCGGTCGACGCACCGCAGATCCGGCGGCAGCGGAGCGCCGAGGAGTACGAGGCGGCCGTGGTGGCGGCGGTGGAGGAGATCAAGGCCGGCGAAGCCTTCCAGATCGTGCCCAGCCAGCGCTTCGACATCGCCACCGACGCCGATGCGCTCGACGTGTACCGCATCCTGCGCCGCACCAACCCGAGTCCCTACCTGTACCTGCTGCGGCTGCCGGGTCTCGCCGTGGTCGGCTCCAGCCCCGAGGCCCTGGTCACGGTCAGCAACGGACGTGCCGAAACGCATCCGATCGCCGGCTCCCGGCCGCGGGGAAGCTCGGCCACCGAGGACGCCGCCATGGAGGCCGAGCTGCTGGCCGACCCGAAGGAGCGGGCCGAGCACCTGATGCTGGTCGACCTGGGTCGTAACGACCTCGGCCGGGTGTGCCGTCCGGGCTCGGTCGAGGTGGTCGAGTTCATGAAGGTGCGCCGCTACAGCCACATCATGCATCTGGAGGCCGCGGTGGTCGGCGAGTTGTCGCCCGGCCGGACGGCGCTGGACGTCACGCTCTCCTGCTTCCCGGCCGGCACCCTGTCGGGAGCCCCCAAGGTGCGCGCGATGGAGATCATCGACGAGCTGGAGGTGTCGCGGCGCGGCCTTTACGGCGGCGGCGTCGGCTACTTCGACTTCGCCGGTAACTCCGACGTGGCGATCGCGATCCGGACGGCGGTGCTGGCCGGCGGCGTCGCGCATGTGCAGGCCGGCGCGGGCATCGTCGCCGACTCGATCCCGCACAACGAGGAACTCGAAGTGCGCAACAAGGCCGCGGCTGTGATCCGGGCCATTGAGGGCGCGCACCGGCTGCGTCGCCTCGACCGGAGCTGACAATGCGCAGGTGGGCGAACATCGGACTCTGGATCGGCTGTGCGGTCGCACTCCTGGCGACCACCCAGCCGTGGTGGTCGGCGGGGGAGCGGACGTCGGTGAGCGGCACCCAGGCGACCTCGGGCGGCACGCTCGCGCTGATCCTGGCCGCGGCCGCGGGGGCGTTCCTCGGCAACTGGCTTCGCTCGGTGGCACGGCGGATCGTGCTCGGCCTCGTCGCGGTGCTAGCAGTCGGCGGGGTGATGGTGGCGCTGAACGCCGTCGCGCCGGCGCTGCCGGGCAGCACCCTGGGCGACGCCTTCACCCTGGTGGCGACGCAGTGGCGCTGGGTCTACGTGGCCGGATGCGTCCTCGCCGCCGTCGGCGCGATCCTGATGCAGTTCGCCGGTCCGCCGTTGGCACGGGCCAAGGCGACCCCGGATCCGGCGCTGGACGCCTGGAAGGCATTGGACGCCGGAAAGGATCCGACCGAAACCGGCTCATGACTCGCTGGTTGTCGTGGTGGCCGTTTCCGCAGCCGCCTTCAGCTTGTTGCGTCGTTCCAACTCCTCGGCAAGACGAGCCCTGAGTTCCTCGAATCCGCTCTTGTCCGGTGCTGTGGACAGCTCGGGATCATCCTCGGCGAACTCCAGGAAGATATCGACGACTGCGGCGCGATCGAGCAGTTCACAGACCCGACGATCTGAGAACGGCACACCTCTCCAGCGGACGAGGTAGCAGGCCACCGCGTACGCCAGCTGCGGCTCGTCGCGGATTTCCTGCGGAAGGTCAGCGGCAGACGTAGGACCGTCCCACTGCTCTCGTCCCTCATCAGTTTGCGGCTTGCTCGGCCCTGACGCGGGCCGTTGCAGCAGCACGTCGCGGACCGCAGTCAGCGCCCTTTGCTCGATCGCCAGATAGTCCCGGGTGCGGGTGGCCCTGGATGCCGCACCAGGATCCGAGACTCGGGATCGGTTCGGCGGCGACTCGCGGTCCATCTCGCTGCAGGCATGCTCAACCTGCGCGAGTGCCCTCACGACCGCGTCCTTGGCATCCGGGAGGAAATCCTGGTTCCGAGCGGTCCGCCGATACCGCTCCGCATCTGCGCGAGCAGTCTTCGCCTGGACCGCTTGCTTCTCGGCGTCACGGGCGAGGCGCTCCGTCTCGACGGCGGCGTTGGACGCCTGGCTCAGTCGGGTTGCATCCAACGCCTTCCGCGCCTGCGCACGAACCTCGCCCGCAAGTGCCGCCGCCCTGTTCGCGGCATTCCGGGCCGTCACACTGGCCTTGCGGGCCTCCGCGACTGGACCATCTTCGCCCTGGCCGGCCGCGTGTTGTCGAGGTGGCTCCGACAACGACCGCCTTCGCGAACGTAGCCATTGGCGCAAAGCCGAAGTCGGTGAAAGCGACGTTGTTTCGATAGGTCCGTTCGTGGTCGGCGCGGCGGCGTCGACGGCTGCCTTTTCGGCTCCCTTGGCGGCTGTCTCGGCCTCGGTCTGCGCGACGCCGGCAGCAGAGTCCGCCTTGATCGCACGCTCTATCGCATCCTTCTTGCTGGTGGGCCGTGGCACGAGTTCCTCGGACGTGCGCTCGTCCTGATGTTCAACCTGGGTCGGCTTCTCTTTGGCATCAGACTCGCCCCGACCTGCCACCCTGGGCTTCAGATCCGCACTCGCGAGTGCGGCAAGATTCCGTGCGGCGGCGGCCTGCGTCAGCGCGAGCCCTCGACGCATTTCGGCGCTCATTTCGGGGCTCACGGCTGCTCCCTCCCGTCGCCCAACTGCCGATCCAGCCATTTGCCGTAGTCACGCAGCTCACCGGGATCGCTGGACCCACGCCAGCGGGCGTGCTCCCAAGTGGCCGCTGCAAGCTGATTCGACGGATCGGAGGCCACGGCGGCCCTCAGTAGGGTGACGGCGTCCGTCGCGTCGTGGGTCCCCATGTACCAGCGGATCGCGATGTGCTGAAGCGCAACGGAGCGTGCCTTCGTGGCGCCATTCAGCCCGCGGTCGAAATCCTCCGCATACCAGGGGCGCATCGCGAGGAGTATTTCGGCAGCCACAAACACGGCGAGGATGTCATCGTCTGCCAGGGGCGGTGGTGGGGTCCGAAGCGGTTCCAGTCCCGAACCCTGGGTCTGGACAGTCGCGGCGTGCACGGTCCGCCCATTGCGGGCCAGCGTCACGAACGCCTCCCGACCATTGGCACTCACCGTAACCTGCCAGGGCGAGATTCCGACGAGGAACAACACGATCTTCTGAACCGCTGCGATCCAGTCCGCTTTCGAGAGTGCCGTCAGGGCTGTGCTCACATTCTCGATGGTGGATGCGCTTTGAATCTCAATTGATCCGGACGCACCTGACGCCAGCGCACGGAGTCGCTCGACAATCTGGGTCTGGCGCAGTGTGGATTCGCTCTCGACCGTGATGGTGAGTTTCAGCAGCGTCGCCAGCCAGGCCGCCAAGCTCAGGCTCGCGATGAGACTTAGCGTCGCCAATGCGAGGAACAGGACAACCACCGCAGGTCCCATCAGCCAGCCACTGCGGACCGCCACACCGGCGCCCGCCATGAGGCAAGGGCTCAGGATCAGCAGCGTCCAGCCGAGGGCTCCGATTCTCTGCCGATAAGGCCGGCTGGAGACGAGATGGCGTCGCATCGGGGTCTCCACAAGAAGCCGCGCAAGAACGAAAAGCGCAAGCCAGCCGCCGAGGATGAAGCTGCCCAGGGTGGCCAGTGGGGTTGCGTTGTGTGTGACGAAGCCGTCCCATTGCCCGCCCCACCGCTCCGGCGCGGTTGCGTCCGTCGGAGTCGAGATCGGAGCGGGAACGGAAGCCGCGGTGCTCGGCGAAGGAAGCGCGCTCGGGACGGGCGAGCTAGGCGTACGTGACGCCGAGGTGGGCGTGGACGACGCTGAAGCCAGTGGAGACGCGGGCGCGGACGGCGAAGCAGGCGCCGAGACCGAACCGGACGGGAGCCCTGACGCCGAGGACGAAGCGGGCGTGATCAGCCTGGCCAGCCTCCAGGTCGTCGCGCATTCCTCATCCAGCCACACATAGTTCGTGTCGGTCACGCCGACCGCCAGGAGTTCGCTGGTAGCCGGCGAAACGCTCGCCCCGGCCGAAGGCAGCCCTTCCCGACGAAGCGCGTCCGCAGCCCTTATGCATGCGGCCGCAACATCACCGCTACTGAGATTGGCCGCGACCAGCTGCGCCCGCCGCCAGAGTTGGTAACAGCCGGAGGAACGCTCGGCGTTCTGGCTGGTCACCTGGGCAGCCGCGAACAGCTGCACTGCTGTCCGCGCCGCGGCAACCTGATCGGGGGAAGGCTGTCGAACCACACCAGGGGATGGTGTTGAACTCGGCTGTGGACCCAGAAGCCCCTGAGCCGCCGCGCAGACTTGTCCGGCCGCATACTCGTCAACGTCCACAATCCGCGAGTTGCCGACGCCAACTGCTGTCGCTGCGGCGACCACCGCAATCAGTGTCAGCACCCAGGCCACCTGCCACACCGACTGAAGGTTGGCGGGATTGTCCTTCTTGCCCATTTGTCCCCCCGGGCTATTGTCTGCGCAGATTTTTGCGGTGTCCGCAGCCGGCCGTCAATACTCAGAAATGAATTCCCCGGAATCATTGAGGTCTTTCCGCGGGGCCGAGTTTCGAGCGGGGCTCATCGCCTGTCCCACTTGCCCTCGCTGACCGCGTAGCGGCGCGGCGCGACGCACCCGGGTGGCGCGGGCGAGAGACACGGCTCGGCAATGGGTGGCGAACCGTCAGCGAAGCGGACAGAATAGGGCCCACAGATCCGAGGGACGCAGGAGAGCACCATGGCCGAAGGCGGCAAGCACTATCACCACGGCCGCACGCCCGCGGCATGGACCGGCAGCATCATCTCGGGTGTCGGCTTCCTGCTCGGCACCGTCGCCTTCCTGATGGGCCCCAACTGGGTGTTCGTCTGGGTGTCCGTCGCGGTCATCCTGGCCGGTGCCGTCGTCGGCGGCATCATGAGCAAGATGGGTCTGGGCCAGGCCTGACGATGGGTGTGCTGGACGAGATCGTCGCCGGCGTTCGCGAGGATCTCGCCGAGCGGCGCGCGCGCCGGAGCCTGGACGAACTCGCGGCTGTGGTGGCCGGCATGGGCCCTACTCGTGACCCGATGCCCGCCTTCCGGGCCCAGCCACTCGCGGTGATCGCCGAAGTGAAGCGGTCCAGCCCGAGCAAGGGCGCATTGGCCGACATCCCCGACCCGGCCGCCTTGGCATCGGCGTACGCGTCCGGAGGTGCGTCCGCGATCTCGGTGCTCACCGAGCGGCGCCGATTCCGTGGCTCGCTGGCCGACCTGGAAGCCGTCCGGGCCGCGGTCGATACCCCGTTGCTGCGCAAGGACTTCATCGTCACCGACTACCAGTTGTGGGAGGCGCGAGCAGCCGGTGCCGATCTGGCCCTGCTGATCGTGGCGTCCCTGAGTGACGACGAATTGGCCTCGCTGATGGCGACCGCGAGGACGCTCGGCCTGACCGCGTTGGTGGAGGTGCACACCAGCGAAGAGACCCGCCGTGCCGTGGCGGCCGGGGCGTCCCTGATCGGGATCAACAACCGCAACCTGCAGACCCTGGACGTCGATCTCGCTCAGTTCGAGCGGCTGGTCGGGCTGATCCCCGGCGATGTGGTCAAGGTGGCCGAGTCCGGCATCCTGTCGGTCGCGGACGTCCGGCGGGTCTCCGACGCCGGCGCCGACGTGATCCTCGCCGGTGAGGCGCTGGTCAAACACGGCGACCCGCGAAATGCCGTCGCCGACTTCATCGCCGCAGGTTCCTGAGCGTCGCGGTCCTCGCTGGTCGAGTTTGTCGAGACCCAGCCCGGCACGCCGCGCTTTCGGCAAACTCAACCACCGCTGAAATCTGGGGGACGGTTCTTTTCGTTCGATTTTCGCACGCGCGGAACCGTCCCCGGCGTTCGAGAATCGCATGCTGAGGACGGTTCTCTTGGTCACTGGCATCTCGCCTTGTGACGCGGACGGCATGAGCGGGAACTACGAGGCATGAGACGCATCACCGGAGACCGCGACCGGGCCTGGCTCGAAGACCTGTTCGACCGGCACAGCCGGCATCTACGGGCGTTCGCGGTCCGGAGGGTCGGAGCGGACGCCGCGGACGATGTGGTCTCGGAGGTGTTCGCGACCGCCTGGCGCCGGCGTGACGACGTTCCCGACCCGGCGCTCGCGTGGCTGTTCCAGACCGCCCGTCATGCGGTGATGCACCAGGTCCGCAGCACGACCCGCCGGACTGCTCTCCATGCCACCGTCCGAGACCAGGCCCGGTCGGACGCGGCCCCGTCCGCCGAGAATCAGGCCCGGGTGCTGGTGGAGGCCGTGCTGGACGAACTCCCGGCCATTGAGGCCGAGATCCTGCGGCTGACCGTCTGGGAGGAACTCACTCCGTCCGAGATGGCGGTCGTGCTGGACATCACCCCGGGGGCCGCTCGGACACGGCTGATGCGGGCCCGGCAACGCGCCCAGGAGGTCTACCTGGCGCAGTTGGGCGACGCCGTCCCCGATCCCGCTCCCACCCCGGCCGAGCAGTGCTCGCCGCAGCACTGAGGAGGAACCGATGACCATGTTGTTCGAAGAGATTCTCCGGGACGCCGATCCGGCGGCCGATGTCGCCCCTTACGGTGCGGACGCCCGCCGGCGGCTACTGGACGCCGCGATATCAGAGGCCGACGACGCCGCCGCGGCGGACGGGGGCGACGCCACGACGCCCACTGCAACCAGCCCGCGCGGGGGGTCGCGGCACCGTCGCGTCCGGCTGCTGCTGGCCGCCTGTGCGGCGTTTGTGGTCGCAAGCCTCGGCTACCAGTCCGTGACCGCGAGCGTCGGAGCCGCGGAAGCTGCCGAGGTGCTGGGCCAGGCGGCGATCCACGCATCCGACCCACCCGCCAAACCCGGCCAGTACTGGGAGATCACCCGGATCGGCACCAACCTGGCCGACGGCGGCGACGGTGAGTCCGATCGTCGGTATCTGGTCAGGACGACCCACATCGCCTACGTGTCCGTCGACGGACGCCGTCCCACGTGGTTGGTCGCCAAGCCTGCGGTCACGGTTCGGCAGGTATTCGGTCCACCGCAGGAACGCGGGGGGCACGGTCGGGGCGAGGCGTGGACGTCCAATCTCAGCCCCGAGCAAAAGCCCGGCTGGTGGGGGGAGCCGTCGCCGTCCTGGTTCGCGAGCCTTCCTCGTGAGGCCGGAAAGCTGCGCGCGCGGCTGTATGCCGACACCGAGGGCCACGGCAACAACCCCGACGACGAGGCGTTCATCTACATCGCCGACGTGCTGCGTTCAGGGGTCGTGCCCGCCGATCTGCGAGCCGCCCTCTACAACGTACTGAAGACGATTCCGGGCACCACCGTCACCGACCGCCAGGTACGGCTGGAGGACGGCCGCAGCGGGGTGGCGATCGGGCGCAACGACATCTTCGGCAGCCACGACGAACTGGTCATCGACCCCAAGACCGGCGACGTGATCGGTGAGCGCAGCTTCATGCGCGTGGTGCCGTTCGTCGGCGAGGAACTCGCGTTGAGCACAGGCGTGCAGCGCCGCCTGGTCGACGCGATCCCGGCCGACATCCAGCGCACCGCCGAACGGCAGACCTGCAAGGTGGTCAACGGCGAGGTCGAGTGCGACTGAGCACGACAAACGGCGGCGCTATCGTGGCGCGATGGCATCGATCAGGCAGGTGCAGATCGCCTTCGACTGCGCGGACCCCGAGCGGGTGGCCCGCTTCTGGTGTGACGTGTTGGGCTATGTTCCGCCTCCACCGCCGGAGGGATTCGGCAGCTGGACCGAGTTCGATCGCACGCTGCCGGCGGAGAAGCGAGGCGCTTGGTTCGCCTGCACCGATCCGGCGGGTGCCGGTCCGCGGTTGTACTTCCAACGGGTTCCCGAGGCCAAGGTCGTCAAGAACCGGCTGCATCTCGACGTCCGGGTGGGGACCGGGCTCGTGGGAGCGGAGCGAGTGGCGGCACTCGAGGCGGAGTGCGAGCGATTGGTCGCACTCGGTGGAAAGCGGCTGTATCTGCTGCCCGCCGATGAGGACGACGAATCGTGCCTGGTGATGCAGGACGTGGAGGGCAACGAGTTCTGCCTCGATTGACACCAATCGTCCGTGCCTGACGTCAGGCAGCAGGCCGCAACCAGGGCTCCCAACGCTGGTCGCGGTAGGGGAGAGTGGGTTTGGTGAGCACACCTCGGCTGTATCCGATCCCCCGCAGCGGGTCGGGACGGCTGTGGACGATGGCCGCGCCGGAGGGCGGGGATCGGCTGGACGAACTGCTCGATCTGCTGAGCGACGCGGGTGTGTCCACCCTGGTCAGCCTGCTCGACGAGCGTGAGGCCGCCGTGCTCGGCCTGGCGGCGGAGGGTGCGGTCGCGGAGCGGGCCGGCGTCCGGTTCGTGCAGCTGCCGACGTCCGACTTCGGCGTCCCGGAGAGCAGCGCGGCGTTGGCCGTTGCACGCGAGGTTCGCGAAGAACTGCTGAACGGCAAGGGTGTGGCGATCCACTGCCGGGCCGGCATCGGGCGCTCGTCACTGCTGGCCGCCGTGGTGCTGCGGCTCGAGGGTGTCCGGCCTGCCGAGGCCTGGGCGACGATCGGACGCGCCCGCGGCGTCCGGGTTCCCGAAACTCAGGCCCAGCGCGACCTCCTCGATGACCTCGACACGCTCGGTTGAGCGTGTCGAGGTCAAAGTTCGCTGATGCAGAGGTGGACGTCGACCCGGGCGGTCGTCAGTACCGGGTCGATCCGTCCCTCGCAGATCGCGACCGTGTCGTTCAGCCAGCGGTAGGCGTCGTGCTCGCTCTCGAGCAACATCATCATCAACTGCCGACCGACCTGCTCACCCTGATGCTCGGCGAACACGGTCCGTCCGGTCAGTTCGAAAAGCAAGGACGCGCCGTCGTCGGTGGTGATCACCCCGCGAGTGTTCGGCAACATCGCGCCGTCACCGCGGCGAGCCGGATGGTTGGACCACTCCAGACGTCCCGACAACCGATCGCCGGAGACCGTACCCTCGCCGCGCCCCCAGCCGAGGCCGGACTCGTTCCCGTACGGGCGAGCCAGATGGAACGGTCCGACATAGGCGATCTCCAGGGTGCACAGACCCTCCAGCTTCATGCCGACGATGGTAGGGCGCGGTTGTGGTCCTGGACAGGGTCGAGCGTCGAGAGATCACGACCCGGCCCGCGGCGGATGCGTAGAGTGGGGCGTCCGCACCCAAACGAGAACAGGATCGATCGTGTCGCTACCCGATGCCGCGGGGCATTACGACATCTTCGGGGGCAAGTACGTCCCCGAGGCGCTGTACGCCGCACTCGCCCAACTGGAGGCTGAGTTCGACAAGGCGATGGGTGACGAGACCTTCTGGCGCGAGTTGGACGACCTGCGCCGCAACTATTCCGGACGACCCACGCCGCTCACCGAGGCAAAGCGGTTCGCCGAGCACTGCGGCAACGCGATCGTGCTGCTCAAGCGCGAGGATCTGAACCACACCGGTTCGCACAAGATCAATAACGTGCTGGGCCAGGCGCTGCTGACCAAGCGGATGGGCAAGACCCGGGTGATCGCCGAGACCGGTGCCGGCCAGCATGGTGTCGCCACCGCGACGGCCGCCGCCCTGCTCGGCCTGGAGTGCCGGGTCTACATGGGCAAGGTCGACACCGACCGGCAGGCGCTCAACGTGGCCCGCATGCAGCTGCTGGGCGCCGAGGTGATCGCCGTCGAATCCGGTAGTCAGACGCTGAAAGATGCGATGAACGACGCAATGCGCGACTGGGTTGCGAGCGTCGACGACACTCACTACCTGATCGGCACGGTGGCTGGGCCGCACCCGTTTCCGAAGATGGTCCGCGAACTTCAGCGGGTGATCTCCGCCGAGGCCAAGGCCCAGGTACTGGAGCGGTACGGACGGCTGCCGGACGCGGTCACCGCCTGCGTGGGTGGCGGCTCGAACGCGATGGGCATGTTCGCCGACTTCATCGACGACCCGACGGTCGCGCTGTACGGCTTCGAGGCCGGCGGCGACGGCGTGGAGACCGGCCGCCACGCGTCCGCGATCTTCGGCGGCTCGGTGGGCGTGCTGCACGGTATGCGCACCTACATTTTGCAGAACGAGGACGGCCAGACGCTGGAGTCGCACTCGATCTCGGCCGGTCTCGACTACCCGGGCGTCGGTCCGGAGCACTCGTGGTTGGCCAAGACTGGGCGGGCGACCTACGAGCCGGTCACCGACACCGAGGCCATGGAGGCCCTGCAGCTGCTCACCCGGACCGAGGGCATCATGCCGGCGATCGAGTCGGCGCACGCCCTGGCCGGGACGATGCGGCTGGGCAAGCGGGTCGCAGCCAAGTATCCCGACGCGCAGCCGATCATCGTGGTGTGCGTCTCGGGCCGCGGTGACAAGGACGTGGACACCGCGATCAAGTGGTTCGGACTGGACGGCTCCGCCGACGCCAGCGTCGGAGGGGAGCAGTGAGCGCCGGCATCTCCGGGCGGACGTTCCAGGCCGCCGCCGAGCAGGGCCGCAAGGCGCTGGTCGCCTACTATCCGGTCGGCTTCCCCGACGTCCCCGGCTCACTGGACGTGCTGCGTACCCTGTGCGGCGAGGGCGACCAGCCCGGCGCCGACCTGATCGAGATCGGCCTGCCGTACTCCGATCCGGTGATGGACGGCGTCGTGATCCAACGGGCAGGCACCCGGGCGCTGGCCCGCGGCGTCCGGACCCGCGATGTGTTCGCGGCCGTCGAGACGGTGGCCAACACCGGCACCACCCCGGTGGTGATGACCTACTGGAACCTGGTCGACCGTTACGGCGTGGACGCCTTCGCCCGCGACCTGGCCGCGGCCGGGGGAGCGGGGCTGATCACCCCCGACCTGGTGCCGGACGAGGCGTCGGACTGGTTCGCGGCGTCCGATGAGCACGGGCTGGACCGGATCTTCCTGGTGTCGCCGTCATCGAGCGACGAGCGGATCGTCGCCACCGCGAAGGCCTGCCGGGGCTGGATGTACGCCACCGCGGTGATGGGGGTGACCGGCACCCGGACCGCTTCATCCTCGGCGGCTCCCGAGTTGGTCTCCCGGATCCGTGCCCTCGCGCCGGACACGCTGATCGGGGTCGGGCTGGGTGTCTCCAACGGAGATCAGGCGGCTGAGGTGGCCCGCTTCGCCGATGGCGTGATCGTCGGATCGGCGTTCATCAAGCCGGCACTGGCTGCCGACGACGCCGGAACCCCGGACGACCTCAGCGGCATCCGTGCCGTGCTCACCGACCTGGTGGCCGGCGTCCGGCGATGAAGCGGCTGGCACGGCTGGTCATCGCCGGCATCGCCGCGGTCCTTCTGGCGGCCTGCGGCGGGCCGGCGGCCGACGTCCGTCCGGTCGGCAGCGCGTCGGCGAAGACCTACGGCGGGGCCGAGCTGACGGAGCCGTACACCATGCCGGACGCCACCCTCACAGAGTCGACGGGCCAGAAGTTCGCCCTGCGCACCGGCACCGACAAATCGGTCGTGGTGGTCTTCTTCGGCTACACGAGCTGCCCCGACATCTGCAAGACCACGCTGTCTGATCTGGCCAGCGCGCTCAACCGGGTCAGCCCCGAGACCCGCGGCAAGATCCAGGTGCTGCTGATCACCACCGACCCGGCCCGCGACACCCCCGAGGTGCTGAAGGCCTACCTGGCCCGATTCGACCCCACCTTCATCGGCCTCACCGGGTCACTGGACGAGATCAAGAAGATCGCCGCCACCATGGGCGTGGTCATCGAGGGCACCACCAAAACCCCCGACGGCGGCTACGAAGTCACCCACTCGACCCAGGTGATCGGCTTCGACCAGGCACGCGAGGGCCGCCTGGTCTGGACGCAGGGCACCTCGATCGGCACCTACAAGGACGACTTCGAACGCTTCGCCGCCACCCAACCCTGACCATCGGGGGACGGTTCCTGTGGTCACCGGGGACGGTTCCTTTGGTCACCGGGGACGGTTCCTTTGGTCACCGGGGACGGTTCCTTTGGTCACCGGGGACGGTTCCTTTGGTCACCGGGGACGGTTCCTTTGGTCACCAGAAACGGCTAGTTCTGGTCACTTTGGTGACCGGGAGAACCGTCCCCGGCGACCGGGAGAACCGTCCCCGGCGACCGGGAGAACCGTCCCCGACGTGCGAAATTCGCATCTGCGGAACCGTCCCCGTTGGTCGAGGGGGTGGTGCCCTTCGGCGATGAGGCAGGATGGGCGGGTGCTGTTGTCCATCCCGTCCCCGCCGATCAGCGGCTGGCAGATCGGCCCGTTCTTCCTGCACATCTACGCGCTCTGTCTGATCGCCGGGATGGTCGCGGCCTGGATGATCGGCAACCGGCGCTGGCAGGCCCGCGGCGGTTCACCGGAGCAGTTCGAGACCATCGTGCTGGTGGCCATTCCGGTGGGCATCGTCGGGGCCCGGATCTACCACGTGCTGACCCACCTCGGCGACTACTTCGCGCCCGGCATCGACCCGTGGAGCGCGCTGCGGATCTGGGAGGGCGGCATCGCCATCTACGGCGCGATCGGCGGCGGCGCGCTGGCCGCTTGGCTGATGTGCCGGCGTTTCGGCGTCCGATTCGGCTCGCTCGCCGACTCGCTGGCACCGGGGATCGCCGTCGGTCAGGCGCTGGGCCGGTTCGGCAACTGGTTCAACCAGGAACTGTACGGACTGCCCACCGACCTGCCCTGGGGCCTCGAGATCGATCCCGCGCACCGCGTCCCGGGCTTCGAGCAGTACGCCACCTTCCAGCCGACGTTCGCCTACGAATCGCTGTGGAACATCCTGGTGGCGCTCACCCTGATCTGGGCGGACCGGCGCTTCCGCCTCGGCCGGGGCAAGGTGTTCGCGCTCTACATCGCGCTCTACGGGTTCGGCCGGTTCTTCACCGAGGGCATCCGGCTGGACTTCTCCTACGACACCTTCGGGCCCGTCCGGTTCAACCAGGCCGTCGCCGCGCTGATCTGCCTGGTGGGCGTGGCGCTGTTCGTCTGGCTGGTGAAGAACCGTCCCGGACGCGAAGACAGCGTCTACCTGAACGACCCGGCCGGCGGGAATCCAGCGGCCGCGGACGACGCCGAGACGGCCTCGGCACCCGCCACCGATGATGCCGGGATTGAGTCGGACGCCGAGGTGCCGGCGTCCGACAGCAAGAGTTCGTCAAGCAACTGAGAGGTCCGGTCCACTCGCCGGAAAGGGCTTTTCGACAAACTCGACCAGCGCTGGAGCGGACCTCACCGCCGGATCTGGCCCTCCTGGAAGTCGTCCGGGTTCAGCCCCGCAGCACGGAAGTCGTTGGCGTCCACCGAGCCGGACGCCCCGACCCAGCGCCGGTTCCGTTCGTCCATGAAGTAGCGGTCGGCGCCGGCATCGACCTGGACGTCCTCGCCGGACGCCGTGCGCACCGTCTCTTCCTCACGCATGATGTTGACCCAGGAGTGCTGCGCGTCGAGCCGTGGCGATTCGGTCCCGCCGCCAGCCGAAGGCTGGTTCAGCCGGTTCAGGAAGGCCGCGGTGCTCGCCTCTCCCATCGCGACCCGCTGCTCGTGGATCGCCGTGTTGGCCGCACCGGCGGCGGCGATGTCGCCCATCCGCTGGTTGTGCATCGTCTGGCTGAGGTTCATCCACGCCGCGCTCTGCTGGGCGTTGATCGCCTGCTGGTTCGCGAACAGTTGATTCTGCCCGGCCTGCCACTGCTGGCTGGTCCGCTCCGAATACATCGTCTTCAGTAGCAGCGCCCGATCGGGCTCGCCGTCCCCGGTGACGAACAGTGCGCAGACATCGGCCATCCAACTCATGCCGAACGAGTTCGTCGAAACGAACGCGAGGGCCTCGACGGTGCGCCCCTGGTCGGTGAAGCCGAACCGCGCCGAGGCGGCGGTGCACCGCAGTTGGACGCCGTACTCGACGGCCCGCTGCTGCGTCGCCTGAACCAACTCGGGCTCGAGTTGGACGCCGCCCTGGCGAAACCCGGGGGCCGCACCGAAGCGCTGGCTCAGGTATTGCGGCAGGAACACGTCGGCGCCGACATATCCGGCCAATTGCTGGACGCCGGCTTGGACGAACATTCCTGAGGACGGCTCGTAGAAGTCCGGCAGGTCCGGGTCGTGCAGGCTGAGCCGCAACGAGCCGTCGGGCGAGACCGCCCGGACCACCCGCCGGAGCGCCGGTCCGACCCGCAACAACCGGACGTCGTGACTCCAGCCGACCGGGAGATCCACGGTGAAGGCGCCCTCGTTGGCATCGGCGACGGACTGCCATTCTGCGGCTGTCATGGGCTCAGGCTAGCGGGCTGCCGCCCATCCGGCCCGCCCACCGGGGCGACCTTCCACTAGGGTGAGGACCCGGCGGAGTCGAGGGTCGCGGCCTCGTTCCGGCCCGTCCATGATGCAAGCAGTCATGACGCGCCGAAACATATGCTTTGTAAGCTGCGCACCGCGTACAGCGTCGACGCCGGGTGGCGGACGTCATGGCGTGCCCTCCGGCACCCGAGCTTCGCCCCGGAAGATGAGGAGAACGCCCATGAGTGGAACGCCGATGCCCGCGCGACCCCCGCAAGGCCTCTACGATCCCGCGTTCGAGCACGACGCCTGCGGCGTGGCGTTCGTCGCGCAGCTGAGCGGCGAGGCCAGCCACGACATCGTCGCGAAGGGCCTGACCGCACTGGAGAACCTCGACCATCGCGGCGCCACCGGCGCGGACGCAGCCGCGGGCGACGGGGCCGGCATGCTGCTGCAGGTCCCGGACGCTTTCCTGCGCGCCGTCGCCGACTTCGACCTGCCGGAGGCCGGCAGCTACGCGATGGGGATGGCGTTCCTGCCCACCTCGCCGGTGAAGCGTGCCGGCGTCAAGCGCACCATCGAGTACATCGCCATCGAGGAAGGCCTCGACGTCCTCGGCTGGCGTCCGGTGCCGACCGACGACAGCACCCTCAGCCCGATCTCTCGCGAGTCGATGCCGGTCTTCGAGCAGCTGTTCCTGTCTTCGCCCGGCGGCGAGACCGGGATCGACCTCGACCGATTGGCCTACCCGCTGCGGCAGCGTGCGCGCAACGAGGCCGACATCTATTTCGCCTCACTGTCCGCCCGCACCACGGTCTACAAAGGCATGCTGACCACCCAACAGCTGGCCGAGGTCTTTCCCGACCTCACCGACCCGCGCATCGCCTCGGCGCTCGCGCTGGTGCATTCCCGGTTCTCGACCAACACCTTCCCGGCCTGGGAACTCAGCCATCCGTACCGGCTGATCGCGCACAATGGCGAGATCAACACGGTGAAGGGGAACCGGAACTGGATGCGGGCCCGCGAGGCGCTGCTGGCCAGCGACCTGATCCCCGGTGACCTGGAACGGATCTTCCCGATCTGCACCCCGGGGGGCTCCGACTCGGCGTCCTTCGACGAGGTGCTCGAGTTGCTGCACCTGGGCGGGCGTTCGCTGCCGCACGCGGTCATGATGATGATCCCGGAGCCCTGGGAGAACAACACCGAGATGGACCCTGCCCGGCGGGCGTTCTACTCGTTCCACTCCTCGCTGATGGAGCCCTGGGACGGCCCGGCCGCGGTCTGCTTCACCGACGGCAGCATGATCGGCGCCACGCTGGACCGCAACGGCCTGCGTCCGGGCCGGTACTGGGTCACCGACGACGGCCTGGTCGTCTTCGCCTCGGAGGCGGGCGTTCTCGACCTGCCGCAGAGTTCGGTGATCTCCAAGGGACGCCTGCAGCCCGGCCGGATGCTGCTGGTCGACCTGACCGAGCACCGGTTGATCGACGACGCCGAGATCAAGTCGTCCCTCGCCGCCGCCCACCCTTACGGCGAGTGGCTGGACGAGGGCCGGGTCAACCTGGACGAACTGCCGGAGCGTCAGCATGTGGTGCACAGCGCCGCCTCGGTGCTGCGTCGCCAGCAGATGTTCGGCTACACCCATGAAGAGCTGAAGCTGCTGCTGGTGCCGATGGCGAACAGCGGCGCCGAACCGATCGGCTCGATGGGCACAGACACCCCGCTGGCGGTGCTCAGCAAGCGTCCCCGGCTGATCTTCGATTACTTCGCCCAGCTGTTCGCACAGGTGACCAACCCGCCGCTGGACGCCATCCGCGAGGAGCTGGTCACCTCGCTCAGCGCCACCTTCGGCCCCGAAGGAAACCTGCTGCAGGCCGGTCCCGACTCGTGCAAGCAGATCGTCATCGGCTATCCGGTGCTCGATTCCGACCAGTTGGCCAAGCTGGTGCGGATCAACCGCGACGGCACCATGCCCGCCTACGACACTCATGTGGTGCGCGGGCTCTTCCCGGTCGAGGAGGGTGCCGAGGGCCTCAAGTCGGCGCTCGACGAGCTCTGCCGGGAGGTGACGGCGTCCATCGACCAGGGTTGCCGGACGATCATCCTCTCCGACCGGCACTCCAACGCCGACCTGGCGCCGATTCCGTCGCTGCTGTTGACCGCGGCCGTCCACCACCACCTGGTGCGTGAGAAGAAGCGCAGCCACGTCGGCCTGATCGTGGAAGCCGGCGACGTCCGCGAGGTGCACCATCTCGCGCTGCTGATCGGCTACGGCGCGGCAGCGGTCAACCCCTATCTGGCCTTCGAGTCGGCTGAGGACCTGGCCCGCCGCGAGTGGCTGGTGAAGGTCGACCCAGAGCAGGCGGTCGCCAACGTGCGCAAGGCACTAGGCAAGGGCGTCCTGAAGGTGATGTCGAAGATGGGCGTCTCGACCATCGCCTCGTACACCGGCGCCCAGATCTTCGAAGCGCTCGGGCTGAGTTCGGAGTTCGTCGACACCTACTTCACCGGCACCCCGAGCCGGGTCGAAGGCATCGGTCTGGACGAGGTCGCGCGCGGCATCGCCGCCCGGCACGCCCAGGCCTACCCGCCGGACCGGATCACCCTGCCGCACCGCACCCTGAACGTCGGGGGCGAATACCAGTGGCGGCGCGAAGGCGAACCGCACCTGTTCGATCCCGAGACCGTGTTCCGGCTGCAGCATGCCACCCGGTCGAAGCGCTACGACATCTTCAAGGCCTACACGGAGCGGGTGAACGACCAGTCCGAGCGGCTGATGACGCTGCGCGGACTGCTCGAGTTCGCGTCCGATCGCAAGCCGGTGCCGATCGACCAGGTGGAACCGGTCAGCGAGATCGTGAAGCGGTTCTCCACCGGTGCGATGTCCTACGGCTCGATCTCGCGCGAGGCCCACGAGACGCTGGCGATCGCGATGAACCGACTGGGCGCCAAGTCGAACACCGGCGAGGGCGGCGAGGATGTCGACCGGCTCTACGATCCCGAGCGGCGCTCGGCGATCAAGCAGGTGGCCTCGGGTCGCTTCGGGGTCACCTCGGACTACCTGACCAACGCCACCGACATTCAGATCAAGATGGCCCAGGGCGCCAAGCCCGGTGAGGGCGGCCAGCTGCCCGGCCAAAAGGTCTACCCGTGGGTGGCCAGCACCCGGCACTCGACCCCGGGCGTCGGCCTGATCAGCCCGCCGCCGCACCACGACATCTATTCGATCGAGGACCTCAAGCAGCTGATCCACGACCTCAAGTGCGCCAACCCGGTCGCCCGGGTGCACGTGAAGCTGGTCGCCGAGGTCGGCGTCGGCACGGTCGCGGCCGGCGTCTCGAAGGCGAAGGCCGACGTGGTGCTGATCTCCGGCCACGACGGCGGCACGGGCGCGGCTCCGCTGACCTCGCTCAAGCACGCCGGCGGACCCTGGGAACTCGGCCTGGCCGAAACCCAGCAGACCCTGCTGATCAACGGCCTGCGGGACCGGATCGTGGTGCAGGTGGACGGCCAGCTCAAGACCGGGCGGGACGTCGTGATCGGCGCCCTGCTGGGTGCTGAGGAGTTCGGCTTCGCCACGGCGCCGCTGGTGGTTTCGGGCTGCATCATGATGCGGGTCTGCCACCTGGATACCTGCCCGGTCGGCGTGGCGACGCAGAACCCCGAACTGCGGGCTAAGTTCAGCGGCAAGCCCGAGTTCGTCGTCAACTTCTTCGAGTTCATCGCCGAGGAGGTGCGGGAGATTCTGGCCTCGCTGGGCTTCCGTTCCATCGAAGAGGCGGTGGGCCACGTCGAGGTGCTGCACGCCCGTCGCGCGATCGATCACTGGAAGGCGAAGGGTCTCGACCTGGAGCCGATCCTGCACTGGGTCGACACCGACCAGCCGCTGCATCGGGTCACCGTGCAGGATCACGGCCTGGACACCAAGCTCGACACCACGCTGATCGAGTTGGCGCAGCCCGCGCTGACCAACGGCGAACTCGTCCGCGCCGATCTGGCGGTGCGCAACGTGGACCGCACGGTCGGCACCATCCTCGGTCACGAGGTGACGAAGGCGACGCGCGGCAAGGGCCTGCCCGAGAACACCATCGACCTGACCCTGCGGGGGACCGCCGGGCAGAGCTTCGGCGCGTTCCTGCCCGCCGGCGTGACCCTGCGGCTGGTGGGCGACGCCAACGACTACTTCGGCAAGGGCCTTTCCGGCGGCCGGTTGACCGTCCGGCCCGCCGAGGACGCCGCCTTCGTCGCCGAGGAGCACATCATCGCCGGCAACGTGATCGGCTACGGCGCCACCTCGGGCGAGCTGTTCATCCGCGGCAAGGTGGGCGAGCGGTTCTGCGTCCGCAACTCGGGTGCCACCGCGGTCGTCGAGGGGGTCGGCGACCATGGCTGCGAGTACATGACCGGCGGTCAGGCGCTCGTCCTGGGCAGCACCGGACGCAACTTCGCGGCCGGCATGTCGGGAGGCGTGGCATACGTCCTCGACCTGGACCCGGAGCGGCTGAACACCGAGATGGTCGACCCGTTGACCCCCACCACCGAGGACGTGGCCCGCGTCCGGCAGTTGCTGGTCAAGCATGCCGAAGAGACTGGGTCGGCGGTGGCCGAGCGGCTGCTGACGCTGGACGATCTCGCCGGCCGGTTCACCACCGTGATGCCGCGCGACTACGCCCGGGTGGTCGCCGCCCGGGCCGAGGCCGAGCAGGCCGGACTGGACGAAGAGGCAACCACCGCGATGATGATGGAGGCCGCACATGGCTGACCCCCGAGGTTTCATGACCACACCGCGGGAGGTGGCCGAGCGCCGTCCGGTCGCGGAGCGGGTGCACGACTGGAACGAGGTCTACCCCGGCTCTCCGGGTAAGGCCGTGCTGCCGATCATCACCAAGCAGGCCGGACGCTGCATGGACTGCGGCATCCCGTTCTGCCACCAGGGATGCCCGCTGGGGAACCTCATTCCGGAGTGGAACGATCTGGTCTGGCGCGACGACTGGCGCGGCGCCACCGACCGCCTGCACGCCACCAACAACTTCCCCGAGTTCACCGGACGGCTGTGCCCGGCTCCGTGCGAGACGGCGTGCGTCGTCGGCATCAATCGTGATCCGGTGACCATCAAGAACGTCGAGGTCGCCATCATCGACCGGGCCTGGAACGACCGCCGGGTGACCGCGGTCACCCCCGAATGGCATACCGGGAAGACGGTCGCGGTGATCGGTTCCGGGCCGGCTGGCCTGGCCGCCGCGCAGCAGCTGACCCGCGCCGGCCACACCGTCGTCGTCTACGAACGTGCCGATGCGATCGGCGGCCTGCTGCGATACGGCATTCCGGAGTTCAAGATGGAGAAGGCCGTCCTGGACCGCCGGCTGCGCCAGATGCGGCTGGAGGGCACAGTGTTCAAGACCGGACGCCGGATCGGTTCCGAAGGCGACCTCTCAGGTGAGCAGCTGCTGGACCGGTTCGATGCTGTCGTGCTGGCGATCGGCTCGACCGTGGCGCGCGACCTGCCGGTGCCGGGGCGCGAACTGAACGGCATCCACCAAGCGATGGAGTTCCTGCCGCAGGCGAATCGGTCGGCTCTCGGGACGGAGGTGCCCGACCAGATCATGGCGACCGGCAAGCACGTCGTGATCATCGGCGGCGGCGACACCGGCGCAGACTGCCTCGGCACGTCCATTCGGCAGGGCGCGGCGTCGGTCACCCAGCTGGAGATCCTGCCAACGCCGCCCGAGCAGCGGCCGGCCAACCAGCCGTGGCCCACTTACCCGATGATCTTCCGAGTGTCCTCGGCCCACGAAGAGGACGGCGACCGGGTCTATTCGGTGTCGACCAGCGAGTTCGTCGGCGACGCCGACGGCAACGTGGCGAAGCTGCGGCTCTCCGAGGTGGTGTTCAGCAACGGCCGGTTCGAGCCGGTGTCGGGCACCGAGCGGGAGATTCCGGCCGAGCTGGTGCTGCTGGCGATGGGCTTCGTCGGCCCCGAGAAGGCCGGTCTGGTGGAGCAGCTGGGCGTCGACCTCGATCCGCGCGGGAACGTGGCCCGCGACGAGGATTACGCAACTTCGGTGCCGCGGGTCTTCGCCTGCGGCGACGCCGGACGCGGCCAGTCGCTGATCGTCTGGGCCATCGCCGAGGGCCGCTCCTGCGCCAACGGCGTGGACGCCTACCTGCAGGGCAGCTCGCGGTTGCCCAAGCCGATCCTGCCCACCGAACGGCCGCTGATCGCCTAGATCGTCACCGGTCAGCTTGTCGGGACTGCGATGGTCGAGCTTCTCCAGACCCAGATTCAGCGAGGGCCCCGACAGGCTCGACCAACGGATCTCCCTCCACTCTTGACCGGGACGTCATGCGCCCGCAAGGCTTTGATTCGCCCGTCGAACAAGGAGATCAGGTGGCCAAGAAGCTGAAGAAGATGCTCAAACGCGCCCGCGAGCTGAGCTACCTGCCGTTCCCTGACCGGTCGCCGGCGAACCCGCCGCTGACCACGCCGATGGACCTGATCAAAGAGTTCGTCCGCGCCTGGGACACCAAGGACGCCGACGCGATCGGACGGTTGTTCGTCGAGGACGCCGACTTCATCAACGTGGTCGGCTTGCGCTGGACCGGTCGGCGCTCCATCGTCAAGGCGCAACGATTCGGTTTCACCACCGCGTTCGCCGACGCCGAATTGGAGCTGATCGAGGTGCATCAGCGTTTCCTGGGCGACGACGCCGCGGTGGTGATTGCCCGCTGGCAGCTCACCGGTCAGATCGACCCCGAAGGTGAGCCGGTCGATCCGCGGCGCGGGGTGATCAGTGCCACCCTGGTGAAGCTGGCCGACGGGACGTGGCTGGGTGTCAGTTGCCAGAACACCGACATCGCGCCGGCCGCCGACACCAACATCTCCCGTGGCGGCACGCTCAGCGCCACCAGCTACATCAAGGGGCCGTCGCCCGCGGAGGTAGCCGCAGCCGACCGGGAAGAGGAATGAGCACCCGCAGGTCAGTTCGTTGTCGATGATGCGGCCTTCGAGGCCTCGGATGCCGTGGTTCGGACGCTGTGGAGCAGCGATCGGGCCTGACGTCGCTCGCGCTCGATTCCGACCATGCTGCGACGCTCGCGGCTTTCCCCGAATTGGTTCGCCACGATCCGTTCGATCGGTTGCTCCTCGCCCAGGCCAAAGCCGAGCGAGCCACGCTGCTCACCGCTGACAGAGTTCTGCTGAGCCTCGGCCTTCCACAGGTGCTCGACGCCCGACGGTAGGAATGCACCGCCAGGTTCGACGGACTCAGCCGACGGCAGGTCCGCCAGTCGCCGCGTCCTCGTTGGTGAGCGCTCGATCACAGACTGCGACCAGCCGCTCCCGCAGCGTGCACGCCCGGTCACCGGAATCGCGCTGCGCCTCGATGTATTCGGCCTTGCCGGCGGTGGTTTCGATGGCGATGGGGGAGTATCCCCAGGCGGTCAGGTCGTAGGGCGAGGCGCGCATGTCGAGCACCCGGATCTCCCGGGCCAGCGCGAAGCAGTCGGCGATCAGGTCGGCAGAGGCGAAGGGCGCCAGCTTGTGCGCCCATTTGTAGACATCCATCTGGGCGTGCAGGCAGCCCGGCTGCTCGTTCTGGACCCGGTCGGCCAGGGTGGGCCGGCGGGTGTTCAGTCCCACCGCCGCGGGGGTAAAGAAGCGGTAGGCGTCGTAGTGGGTGCAGGTGATCCGGTGGCCCTCGACGACGGCGTCTGTGCCCTCGGACCCGAGCCGCAGTGGCAGCTGGGTGTGGCGCAGCTGGTCCGGACGGCTCCGGTACACCATGGCCCACTCGTGCAGCCCGAAGCAGCCCAGTCGAGCCGGACGGCCCTGGGTGGCGACCAGCAGGTCGCGGATCCAGCACAGCTGGTCGGCGCGGCGTCCGGCCAGCGCCGGGTCGACGAACGCGCGGTCGCCGTCCACCAGGAAGCCGCGGACGCCGGCGAACCTGGCCACGTCGCCGCGCACGATGACGCCCCAGCCCGGATGCCACGTCCGCAACGCCTTGGGGGAGTAGGAGTAGTACTCCCACAGGAAGTCCTCGACCGGATGCCGCTGGTTGCGCGATCGGCGCTCCAGGTGCGGGTCGGTCCAGGCGCTCACGCGGGCCGTGTGGCGCTCGGCGAGCGGACGCCACACGGCTTCGGTGATCTCAGTCGGTGGCACTCGAATGCAGCCTCAGCAGGGTGCTCTTGCCGAACAGTGACTCGACCAGGTCGACCGCCAGCAGTGCGGTCGCGTTGCGGACGTCGAGCGCCGGGTTGACCTCGACCAGATCGATGGAGGCCAGCTGGCCGCTGTCGGCCAGCATCTCCATGCACAGCGACACCTCGCGGTAGGTCGGGCCGCCGACCACCGGCGTCCCCACCCCGGGCGCGATGGTCGGATCGACGAAGTCCAGGTCGAGGGACAGATGCACATGGGTATTCTCGTCCACGCGGTCAAGCGCGCGCTGCATGGTCGCCCGCATGCCGATCTCGTCGAGGTAGCGCATGTCGAACACCTCGATGCCCTGCTCGTTCAGGAAGCGCTTCTCGCCCGGGTCGACACTGCGCAGACCGATCTGGCGGATCTCGTCCGGCGCCATTGCCGGGAAATGCTCGCCGATCCGGGTCAGTTCGTCGGGGCCGTGACCGGTCAGACAGGCGACCGGCATGCCGTGGATGTTGCCCGACGGGGTCAGCTCGGCGGTGTTGAAGTCGGCGTGGGCGTCCACCCAGATCACCCGCAGCTTCTTGCCGACCCGGCGGCAGTGATCGGCGATCGCGGCGATTGAGCCGATGCCCAGGCAGTGGTCGCCGCCCAGCACGATCGGCGTCCGGCCGTCGGTGAGTTCGGTGGTCATCGCGTCGTACAGCGCCCGGTTCCACTCCACCACCTCGGGCAGGTGGCGATAGCCGTCGACCGGCGGCTGCTGCGGGTTGTCGGGGCCGGCCAGGTCGCCGATGTCACGGACGTCGCAGCCGAACGCTTCCAGCGCCTGTGTGATTCCCGCCACCCGGAGGGCTTGCGGTCCCATCCGGCCTCCGAGCGTTGACGCACCGATATCCGTTGGCACACCGATCAGGCTGACATTGCGCATATTTTGTTCCCTTCGCCGATTTGTCCAGCAAGAATGCTGGCATGAGGGCGACTGCTCGGCAAGCCTTCCGGCGGGCGCGTGCTATCGAAGCTCACCCGAGCGTGCACCGAGATAGGCCAGAACGGCAAGCACTCGGCGGTGGTCATCGGTGCCACGTGGCAGGTCGAGCTTGGCGATGATGCTAGTGATGTGAGTCTCGACCGTCCGCTCGCTGAGCCACAACCGCCTGGCAACTGCGGCGTTGGTGCGGCCCTCTGCCACGAGCGCCAAGACGTCGTGCTCACGAGGCGTAAGAACCGCCAGAGACGCGGAACGCGCCTTGCCTGTCAACAAGTGACTGACCACCTCGGGATCGAGGGCGGTGCCTCCCGCGGCGACGCGCTCGATGGCGTCGAGAAAGTCGCCGACGTCTAGCGTCCGATCCTTCAGCAGGTAGCCGAAGCGCCCTTGGGCCGCGAGCGCCAACGAGTGGGTCGACTCGACGTGCTGAGAGAGCAGCACTATACCCAGAGCCGGGTGAGCCTGGCGGATTCGGCGGGCAACGCGAGCCCCATCGTCAGCGTGCTCAGGCGGCATCCTGATGTCAGTGATCACCAGATCCGGGCAACTCTGATCGACGATCGACGGCAGCAGGTTTGCGTCAGCGGCCTTGCCGACGATCACGTGGCCCGCATCCTCAAGCAGCCGAGCCAGTCCTTCGCGGAACAGCGCGGAATCTTCACCGATCACGATCCGCATGGCAACTCCACGGCTACCGTCGTTCCACGTCCGGCGTCACTCGCAAGGACCAGCCTGCCCCCAACGGCCGCGACGCGATCGTCCAATCCGCGCAGTCCTGCGCCGCTGGGATTCGCCCCGCCACCCCCATCATCGGAGACCACAAGACGAACCACGCGATCGGTCCGTCCGGCGCGCAGGGAAATAAGTTCGGCACCGGCGTGCTTCACTGCGTTGGTAAGCGCTTCTGCGGCGACATAGTAGGCAGTGGCGGCGACCGGATCGGAGATCGGCAGCGCGTCCAGGTTTGCGTCGACCTCGAAAGTCACCTCGACGGGAACGACGCGAGCGAGAGAGTTCAACGCTGCCACCAGACCGTCGTCGAGCACACTTGGTCGGATTCCGTGCGCCAAGCGACGAAGTTCCGCGATCGCTGTACCCAGTTCCGCCACCGCCTCGTCCAGCACATCAGCCACGTCAATCTGGCCGCTCGGAAGCCTTCGCTGAGCTAGCCGAAGCGTCATTCCCAGCGATACCAGCCGCTGCTGCGCACCGTCATGCAGGTCGTGCTCGAATCGGCGGCGAGCGGCGTCCTCTGCTGCGACTATGCGGCCACGGGACGCCTCGATCTCGGTGATGCTTCGTCGAAGACCCTGTCGGAGCCGGGCCATGCTGACGAGCATGACGCAGGCAGCGGCGATCTCCCGTCGCAACCCCGCCGTCAGGGATGGTGCGAAGAGCACTCCGATCCGCTCTTCACCGGCAGCGATCGGAGTGGCCGTGGGCAGACCGGCCATGGCATACGCGCGCGGTTCGGAATCGGGATCGAGGTAACCAATGTGCAGCCCAGGATCGCGGACCGCGGCGCGGAGCGTGGGTTCGAGCTCCTCAGGGATACCTTTCCCCGTGTTCACTCGCCGTTCCAGTGTCTCGATCGCGTCCAGCGCGGCGCGTCGAAGAGGATAGAGCCGGCGGCCGATTCGCTTGGACAACCAGCGATGAAGGGGCGCCAGGACGAGTGCGCACACAGCTGTCGAGGCGGCGGCGATCCACGGGGAGACCGATCCGAGCAAAGCGCCAGCGACCGTGATCAGGAGGGCGAAGACGGCTGTCATGGTGGTCGCCACGATCGCCCAGGTGACCACGGAAGCCATCGCCCGGTCCACGTCGAACAGGTCGTGGCGGAGCATTCCCACGGCAATCCCGACCGGTAGGAGAGTCATGCCGAGATAGGCGAGGAGCAAGCTCCCGTTCTGTGGCGCGCCGGTGAGGATCACTTCGACTCCACAGACCAACGGGTAGAACAGGAATGTCGCCGTTCCCAACAGCGCCCATCTCAGCTGTAGTCGCTGCAGTCCGCGAGCTGCTCGGACCCGAACGACGGCGAGTACGACCATGGTGACGAGGGTCGCGGCGAAGAGGGCGACCGACCCCACAGTGAACGCCTGCTGGGCCGGGGTCGGCTGCGCGATCCAGGGCGCCACATGCTGGTAGGGAGCGGGTGCCGTCGTCGGTGACAGGGACCCTCCGACCATCAAGAGCACCGTCGTGAGCGCCGCGCCCACAATGGGCCATCTCCAGCCGGGCGACGGAACCCGCCCGTCAGGGAAGACGATGAGCAAGCAGGCGACGGCGAGAAAGACGGTGGCGCCGAGGTTGCTGTTCAGCGCGAGCACGAACGAGTTCGGCTGCGGCAGTAGATCCGGACGATAGTAGGCAAACCAGTACCAGGCAGTCCGTGCCACCAGAAGCAGGTGCAACGCCCCGATCACCACCAACAGCAGGCCCACCGGATTGCTAACGGCCCGCCATGCGACGACCACACCTAGAGCTACCGTGATAAGGCCGATCACGCTGAAGGCTACGTCGTCAGGCTGCGCGGCCGAGGTCACCCACAGCCCCCACCATGCCATCGCCAGCGCCACACCCGCGAGGGCGCCCAATCCCGTGGCGGACCACCTGAGCATGCCGCTCAGTGTGGGGATGTGGCGATCGGCTCGGCTCCGTGCCAGTACGGGTGTTGCATCAGGTGCTCACCGCGAAGCGGTAGGTGGATTCAGTGTTGTTGACTCGGCCATGGCCCCACAGCCGGGGGCGCAGGTTAGTGGAGTGCAAGGCGAGGGGTTACCCGATGAATCTGGCTCAGACGTCGATCCATCCGAATATCTCCGGACTGCGTGGTGCCGGCGCATGGTGCCTCGTGGTTGTCTGTGCCATGCCCGTCACGCCGCTCACCGTCTTCGCGATCCCATGGTCGCGCTTCGGGCCAAGCTATGAGGATCCGACGGCGTGGCGCGATCCGGTGATGACTGGATCTCTCAGTTGGCTCGGACCGTTGTACGGTGCCCAGGGTCTCCTCATGGGCGTGGCTGCGGGTCTCGCGGCCCTCGCCCTCGCTCCGTTGCTGGGACAGGGTGCCCTCGCGAGAGCCGGTATGGCCGGCGCGTTCGGTTGGGCGATTCTGCAGGTGGTCTACGGCGGGAGTACTGCTGCCTGGTATAGCACGATTGTCGCCGGCCAACTTCTGGCGTCGCAGCCCGACGCCGCGATTCGTAAGACCATCGGGTTCGGGGATCTGCTGCTGATGCAGGGGCTCTCTGGGGCCGCCGCGATCGGCGCCCTGATCTGGCTGGCTGCGGTCGCCGTCCGGGTGCGCGAGGAGGGCATCGTCGGTCAAGGCCCGTTCGTTGTCACCGTGGTGTTCGGCGCCGCGATGATCGTTGCCTATCTGGCCGGAGCGGGCGCCATGGCCGGTCTCATCGTGATCGTGCCGTTCGCCGTCACGGGCGTGCGGCTGCTCAGCGCGGCCCGGCGGGCCGCTCATTGAGAGGAGTAGACCGGCGGCCCCGAAACCCCATCGATGATGACGAGCCTGGGGATAGTGCGCGGCGCGACGTTCTCGCCCATGATGGGGCGATGGCGACGAAGCGTTGGGCGGGACTGCTGCGGGCGGTCAATGTCGGTGGGCGCAAGCTGGCGATGGCGGATCTGCGCAGGGTCGCGGAAGAGGCCGGGTTCACCGAGGTGAAGACGCTGCTGGCGTCCGGCAACGTCGTGTTCTCCGCGTCCGGCGCTCAGGCGGCGGTCCGCGAGCAGCTGGAGAAGGCGATCAAGGACCACGCCGGTTTCGTCGTCGAGGTGTTGCTGCGGTCCAAGTCGCAGCTGCAGGCGCTGATCGACGACAACCCGTTCGCCGACGGCAAGGGCTCGCAGGTCCTGGTCTGCTTTCTGGACGCCTCCGCACCGGCCGGGCTCGCCGAGCGGCTCGAGAAGGTCGCGGTTCGCGAGCGCATCCAGATCGCCGGGACCGAGATCTGGCTGGACTGCGTGGACGGCATCGGCAAGTCCAAGCTGGCGGCGAGGCTGCCCAGCCTGGTCAAGCCACGGATCGTGACCGCCCGGAACGTCAACACCGTGACCAAGCTCGTCGAGCTGCTCTGAGTCGCGGGTCGCGATCACGCCAGCACGGCGGCGACCATCCCGGTGAGAACCCGCTCGAAGAGGACCCGACCGGGCTGGGCATGGGTGGGCTGGCCACTCAGCACGGATGCCGGCTGGGGCCAGCGGCGCCTGATGGTTGCACCACTGCATCGGTGCCCATCTGGCATCACTGCTGCCGGCGACGCTGCCCGACGTCCGGGCGATTGCGGCGGCCGCCGGGCCGGCGTCCGACTACTCCGCGATCACTGCGCGGACGCTGCTCAGCTCTGGCACGGCAGGGCCGGCGTACTACGGACCGATCTGCGACCGGCTGGCGGCGGTGATCCTGGCCGGCAGGTCGCTGCGCATCTCGAAGGCGTCGCACAACTCCGCCAATATCGCCCGACCCGCCTTCGTGGCGCCGTTCATCGACTTCTTCGCCGCCGGATGACCTGGTGCCCGGCCACCAACCTGCGCCCGCTGCTCGACGCCGCTCGCCAGGGGGAGCGCTGCTGGCGGGGACTAGAGTGCCGCCATGTCCGATGCAACCACCCCGATCGACTGGCTGCTGGACACCGATCCGGCCCTGCCCTGGCAGGCGGAACGCGACCTCGCCAGTACCGACGAAACAGTGTGGAAAGTGACCCGGGCCCGAGTCGCCACCGAGGGCATGGGAGCACGTCTGCTCGCCCTGCAGGACACCGACGGACAGTGGGCGGGCGGGGCGTACTTTCCGGCGTCCGGTCATCCGACGGCGTGGCGCGGGGGCCAGCAGGGTCAGCCCTGGACGGCGACCGACCTGGACGGCACCGTTCCTGATCCACGGCTGGCCGATGCGGTCGGACTGATACGTTCCAAGCGGCAACCGGACGGCAGCAGGCGCCAGGACGTCCATCACCCCGGGCAGGAGTGGTTCGCGGTGGGGGAGCCGTCACCGTGGCTGACCCTGTATGCCACCCGGGTGCTGCGCTGGTGGGACGCCGAAGAGAGGACGACAGCATGAGCGGCGATTGGTCTCCCGAGACCTGGGCGGTGATCGCCGGCCGCCCGGCGCACCAGACCGGCGCACCGGTCAGCCCACCGATCGAGCTGACCTCGACCTACCTGTCCAGCGGACCGCTCGGCGCCACCGACATCGGCGTCTACGGACGCAGCAACAACGCGACCTGGCGCGCGCTGGAAGACGCGATCGGCGTCCTCGAGCACGGCACGGCGCTGTGCTTCGCCTCCGGGATGGCGGCCGGCGCCGCACTGTTCGACCTGATCGAACCGGGCGCCCGGCTGGTGATGGCGGACAGCGCCTACAACACGATGCTGGCGCTGGCCCGGCAGTTGGCCGCCGCCGGCCGGATCTCGCTCAGCACCGTCGACATCGCCGACACCGGCGCGGTACTTGCCGCCCTGCCCGGCGCCGACTGGCTGATTCTCGAGTCGCCGACCAATCCGCTGCTGCAGGTCGCCGACCTGGTCACCCTCGCCGAAGGTGCGGCGGCGTCCGGCGTCCGGATCGGCGTCGACAACACCTTCGCCACCCCGCTGCTGCAGAATCCGCTCGATCTGGGCGCGTCGGTCGTACTGCACTCAGCCACCAAGTACCTCTCCGGCCACTCCGACGTAGTGGCCGGGGCACTGGTCACCCGCGACGAGGAACTGCTGCGCCGACTGCAGTCGTACCGCACGATGCAGGGTTCGATCCTGGGCCCGATGGAGGCCTGGCTGGTGCTCCGGGGCCTGCGGACGCTGTCCGTCCGGCTGGAACGCCAGCAGGCCACAGCCGGGGTGCTCGCCGAGCGGCTGCACGCTCATCCGGCCATCGCCCGGGTGCGCTACCCGGGCCTGGCCGACGACCCCGGCCACGACCTGGCCCGCCGGCAGATGCGGGGCTTCGGCGCCATGCTCGCCCTCGAGCCGGTCGGGGGATTCGACGGCGCCGAGCGCCTGGTGCACGGAGTGAAGCTGTGGGTGTCGGCGACCAGCCTGGGCGGGGTGGAGTCGCTGCTGGAGCGACGGCGGCGGATCGCGTCCGAGCCGGAGACCGTGCCGGACGCGCTGGTCCGGCTTTCGGTCGGGCTTGAGGACGTCGAGGACCTCTGGGCGGATCTGGACCAGGCTCTGGCGCAGGTGTGAGCGATGGTCGGAAGCGACTGGCGAGACATGCCGGATCGCTTCGGCGCGACCATATCCGTCGGCCCCGCCCATCCGGGGTCCTGGATGGACGGTGGCCGTCCGCCGGCGACCCTCGTGGGTCACACGGTAGAGCGTGAGTTGAGCCCGCGCGATGGAGTCATCGAGCTGGCCGAGGACTGGGAGGCGGCTTTCCGCGACAACTGGGGAGAGAACCGCGGACCCGTCCGGGTCCAGCGTGGCCGGGCGGGCCTGGTGTGCACGGGGGATGATCACCCGCCCGAGGTCGAGTTGCGGGCCTACGATGCCCCGCCGGGGCCGATTGGGAACCGGTCCGGCCCACCGTTGGAGACCCTGGGCAGTTGGCGGACGACATTCCGGCGACGCTCCGTCGAGGTCTGGGGCGGCGACCTGGAAAGCGGGGACGCGGAGCCGTTGCGGCTTCCGCGATCGAAGGGACGCGAGTACGTGCTGCGGGTCTCGGTCGGCCAGCGGGAGGGCGGCGAGCGCTTCCTGGTCGAGTTCTGGCCCGACCCGTTCGCCGCGCGGCTGCCCAGCAGCTGGGCGTTGTCCATCGAGGAACCGGTACGGCCGCCCGGCTACCGCGAGTTGTGGTCGAGCGACGAAGCGGACGAGCCGGCCGGGCTCTACGGTCGCGTGGTCGAAGAGCGGATCGGCGTCGGCTACGGACCGATCGAGATCGCCGAGGTCCGGGCGGCGCTGCGCGACGCCTGGGACGCGACCGCGGCCGGGTCCGGGTTCAGCCGGGACGGATCGGGCTGGTGTCGGCCGCCCGGGATCATCGGCCGGAGATCCAGCTGAGCGCTTATACGTCGGAACCGCCGCCGTTGGAGCCGACCGCCGAAGGGACCACGGTGCCGCTGGGCACCTGGCCGGTTCGTTTCAAGCGTCGAGCGCTCGAGGTGTGGAGCGACGCGGTCTATCAGACCCGAGGACCGCGGCTGCGGCTGCCCAAGACACCGGACGGCAGGTACTGGCTGCGGGTGGTCGCCGTCTATCCGGACCTCGGCGGGGCCACCCTGGCCGAGCGGCTTCGTGAACACCGCCGGGCCGGTGAGCCGCTCGCCGGATGGGAGCGGTTCATCGTCGATGTCTGGCCGGCGTCCGTACCGAGTGACTCCCGGCGCAGCGGTCACGGTCTGACGGCGCAGGCTACGCCCGATCCGCCGTCCGCAGCTTCCGCCGGCCCGGTCGCCCGGCTCATCGAACGCAAGGTGGACGCCAACTACCGGACGATCGTGATCGCCACCGATGAGGCAAGCTACGCCGACGAGGGGCCCGACCAGGACGGCCCGGTGCGCATCCAGCTCGGCCGGATCGATCTCGAGTCGGCGGCGGACCTGCATGCGCCCGAGGTCCAGGTCAGCGCCTACCTCGCGGAACCGCCGCCGGTGGAGAGTTCCAGCGACGTCCCGATGGAGACCTTGGGCGTCTGGCCGATCACCCTCGGCGACCGCAACCTGCGGGTGTGCAGCCTGGACGGCCTGCCCGGGAAGAAGACGGTGACGCTGCCCGAGGCGAAGGGTGCGCGCTACCTGGTGCGGGTCGCGGTCGGCTACCGGAGCACCGGTGGGTTGTCGCTGGATGACTACGCCACCGAGTACTACGACCGGCACGGCACCACCGTGCGCGGCATTGAGCGGTTCGTCGTCGACCTCTGGCCGGCCGGCTGACGAGATCGCCGCCGGCGCCACCGTGGCTAGCATGAGCGGATGACCGGCGAACTGTGCGTGTCGCTGTCCCGGATCGGCGCCGCCGACCTGGCGCTGACTGGAGGCAAGGGCGCCAACCTCGGCGAGCTGCTGGCGGCTGGTTTCCGGGTTCCGCCCGGCTTCGTGGTCACCACGGAGGCCTACCGGCGGGCGGTAGGGGCCGATCCGCAGACCCTGGACGCCGTCCGTGCCGTCGCCGTGCCCGACGAGGTCGCGAAGGCGATCGCCGGACATTACGCGGCACTCGGCGGCGGTCCGGTCGCGGTGCGATCCAGCGCGACGGCCGAGGACCTGCCCGGCGCAACATTCGCCGGCCAGCAGGACAGCTACCTCGGCGTGATCGGCGAACAGTCGGTGATCGCGGCGGTCCGCGACTGCTGGGCGTCGCTGTGGACGGAGCGGGCGATCGACTACCGAGCCCAGCTGGGCGTCGAGGCCGGCAGCGTGGCCATCGCCGTGGTGGTGCAGCGGATGGTCGACGCCGAGCAGGCCGGGGTGATGTTCACGGCCGACCCGGTCACGGGTGCCCGCGACCGGATCGTCATCGACTCCAACCCGGGTCTGGGTGAGGCCGTGGTCTCCGGACTGGTCACCCCCGACCACGTCGTCCTGGACGCCGACGACCGCGTGATCGAGCACCGGCCCGGACGCCGCGAGGTGATCATCCGGTCCCGTACCGACGGCGGCACCGAACAGGTGCACGATGCCGGCTCCACCGCCCCGGAACTTCCGGACCTCGCGCGGCTGGCCGCCATCGGACGCCGGATCGCCGAGCACTTCGGACGTCCCCAGGACATCGAGTGGGCGACGGCCGGCGCGGCGATCTGGATCCTGCAGTCCCGTCCGATGACGGCGCTGCCCCCTCCGCCGGTGCGGCTGAACCGGGTCCAGCTGCTCACCGGGCCGGTGATCCTCGAGCTGCTGCCGCGGCGTCCGTACCCGATGGAGCTGACCGCGTGGACCCGCACAGTCGGCGGCCATGTCGAGGGACTGATCGACGGTCTGGCCGGTGCCCACGTGGCGGTCGACGACGTGCTGATCGCCGACGACGCCGTCCTTACCAGCTATCTGCCGTTCGCCCCGCGTCCAACCCTCCGAACGCCGCGGCGGCTGCTGCGCAGCCTGCTTCGGATGGGTCGCGATCCGCGGGATTGGCGCATCGACAAGCGTTTCCGGCGCTATCTGGACGGCGCTGCCGCACTGGCCGCGATGGATCTGGACACGGCCTCATGGCAGGAGTTGACGGCGGTACCCGACCGGGCCGCCCGGCTGCTCGATCTGGTCACCGACCTGCGGGTCGGCTACCTGCCGGCGGCGGCCGGGGCGATGGTGCGGCTCAGGCTGCTGCTCACGATCCTGGGCCGGACGGAACTGTTCGCCGCTCTGCTGCTCGAACTGCCCACCGAGACCGACCGTGCCAATGCCGAGCTGGCAGCCATCGCGCACGACCTGCGCTCGGTGCCGGGGCTCGTCGAGACGGTCGCCGACACCGACCCCGCGGAGGCGCTTCGACTGCTCTCGAGCACTCCGGAGGCCGAGCCCGCTCGCCGGCGGCTGCAGGACTTCCTGACCAGGTACGGACACCGCGAGACCGGCAGCATCCTGCTGTTGCGCGATCCGTGCTGGGCCGACGATCCGGCCACCGTGATGACCCTGGTGCAGGTGCTGCTGCACGATGCCGCGGGAACCACCGAATCGCCGTTCCCCGCCGCGCTGGAACGGCTGCTGCACCATCCGGTCATCCGCGCCCTGCGGGCCCAGCGACGCGTCCGGGCACTGGTGACCAAGGCGTCCGCCGGGGTGCAGGTGCGCGAGGACACCCACTTCGAGCTGACCCGCACCATGCCGTCGGTGCGGCGCGCCGTCCTCGAGGCCGGACGCCGACTCGTCGATGCTGGCGCCCTCGACGTGGTCACCGACGTCTGGTACCTCAGCCTGGACGAGCTGACGTCGCTGCCCGATCCGCACGACCATCCGGTCGGCGATCGTCTGCGGACGTCCGTCGAGCGACGCCGGGCGGCCTTCGCCGAGCTCGCCCGGTCACCGCTGATCGCCACCGCCACCCTCTACCCCCGCAGTCCGGACGCCGGCGCCCTGGTCACCGGCGTCGGCGGGGGAGGCGGCACTGCGACCGGCCCCGTCCGGGTGATCCGCGGCCCCGCCGAGTTCGGCGAGCTACAGCCGGGCGACGTGCTGGTCTGCCCGGCCACCAACCCGTCCTGGACGCCGCTGTTCGGCCGTGCCGCCGCCGTGGTCGTCGATCATGGGGGACTGGCCTCGCACGCGGCGATCGTGGCCCGCGAGTACGGCATCCCAGCGGTGATGGGCACCGGCGACGGCAGCAGCGTGCTGGCCACCGGCGTCCCGGTCACCGTGGACGGCGACCGCGGACGCGTGCGGACGGCGTCCGACCAGTAGAGTCGCCGGGAACTTCGCACGAAAGGTCCATCGCCACCGACTGCAGCAGGGCCCTGCCTAGTCCGAGAATGGTTGGTGACCACGGTTGGTGACGCGGGCGTGGTTGTGTGCCCCGGGGGTGTCGGGGTTGGCGGCCGGTCTGGGTTGTTTTAGGCGG